>MTLE01000368.1_pt1 | contig 274518 bp, 214 predicted proteins | sample 1982461 | NCBI WGS metagenome assembly MTLE01 (sample SAMN05712605, study PRJNA340218) | biofilm metagenome | isolation source: sample SPL anode biofilm adapted to -200 mV | place: USA | collected 2012-02-03 | reverse complement strand
GTTGTATCTTGGTATGACAACGAGATCGGTTACTCTAACAAAGTTCTTGATCTTATCGCTCACATGAAGAAAGTTAACGGTTAATTCTTTAACCATTATCTCTAATGAGTTAGCGGGATTCCCTTTTGGGATTCCCGCTTTTTTTGTAAAATGAAATTATGAAGTTTTGTAATTAATTCACTTTTAGATGCCTACATTAAGATATATCAATATAAAATAGCTATCTTTACGAAGATTTAGGTGTCTCAGTCTTTTTCTTAAGGCTGAGATGAAAAGGGAATCAAGTGAAATTCTTGAACAGACCCGCTGCTGTAATCTCCTAAAATATTTCAGCATTCAAAGATTTACCACTGTATCAATGATATGGGAAGGTAGCTGAAATGGAGTAAGTCAGAAGACCTGCCAAATCTATTTTGATTTTAGCTTTCGAGGAATAAGGCTAAGAAATCTATAGACACTTCATAAAAGGAGTGCGGCTTGTTACCAGACTTTAATCATGTATTAAATTTTCTTTAGCAGCAATTAATAGAGTTTGTTTTATTACCTCGAGCAAATTTTGAATTTTATTAATTTCAAATATTTATGCTTATGAGGCAAATAAAAACATCTTTAATCCTTGTGTGCATATTCGTGAATTTCATTGGCTTTGCACAGAATCACAAGCCAAGGGCATTCAATGATGCAGACGGTATTTTTTATCTTAAATCGGGTGACGGCGTAGAAGAATACACTGTCAACGGACAAGTTACCTTCAAAGCTTCCACCTCTGGGAAAGCCCCAACTTATAGAGATGCAGGAGTTACGTTTATTCCAGCAAAAGAGGGAGATTTAATCAGTATCTCGGTAAGTGATATTGATATTGACGGCTCCTCAAATTATTTACTTCTTTATGATGGTGCAGTAAAAATTGGTTATTATGGAGCATCTGATGGAGTAGGACAGTCTTCCTACATGCCCACTGGATGGGTACAGAAAATAGGTTCTCCTAATTCAGGGTTAACCTATACATCTACTGCTGCAGATGGCAAACTTACTATTGGTTACCATTCTGGAAGCATGAGCAATAATGAGAAGGGCTTTACAATTATTGTGAATAGCGTCACTCCTAAAGATATGGAATTTGTATCTTCAAAAACTATCTCAGGTGCTACGACGGTAAACAGAGGGTCTAAAAACCAAGTAATAGCAGGAGTAAATGTAGTGGCAAGCGGTAGCTTGAACCCTTTAAAATTAAATGAATTATCTTTTCCCACCTCTACTCTTTCCAGCAGTCAGGTAGGGAATATGAGAATTTATAAATCATCACAATTCACGGAAGAAAATTTATTAGCTTCAGCTGCAACTATTGGAGACAATATATCATTCACAAAAGATGTGGCATTAACTAATGGCGATAATAAATTCTTTCTTGTAGCAGATATCAATCCGGACGCAATAGGAAGCCTAGGATCGGTGAATGTAGCTTCATTAAAGATAAATGGAGCTTCGCAAATGCCTGAAACTACTACAATGCCGTCAATGCCATCTGTGGTTAACGATATTCTGATATCATCAACGTCTATCGTCTATACCATCAGTGATGCAGCCAACTTCTATGACGATGGAGGCAAGGGCGGAAAGATTTCTTCAAATTTCAACGGAACTATAACTTTTGTTCCAGCAGATAATCAAAAGAAGATAAAAATAGATTTCTCTAAACTAGAAATATTTAATACTTCTTCAGTAGGGAAGAATGATATTTTAAAGATTTATAACGGGCGCAATGTAGATGAAACTCAGCTTAATACTACGTTATTAAAAGAGGCTAAGATAGTAAAGTCAACTGCCCAAGATGGTTCTCTTACTGTGTCATTGGCTAGTACTACAGGTGTTCCTGCTAATGGATGGGAAGGAATCGTATCTCAGTTTGAACCAAGTAATATGGTAGTTGATGGCATCACTGCTTCACCTATTGAAGGAACAACAATCTCAGCTTCTACAGAAGGTGCTCAAATGCTTCTAGTTAATGTAAAAGCCACCTCTACTCTTAATCCTAAGACTGTTCAAGCTATATCTGTGGATACAAAAGGCTCATCTCACATTAATGCCTTTAAGAATATAAAAGTATATTACCTAGGAGCGACTTCTACATTTAATACAACCAAATTGTTTGGAGAAACAACAATAGGTGATGCTTCAGTCAAGGTTGCAGGTTCGCAGGAACTTAGCGAAGGCGATAACTATTTTGCAATAGTATGTGATCTCTCAAGTGCTCCTTCTAATGGAGACTTAATAAATCTTTCAAGTGGAACTGTTACCATATCAGGAGAAGAGATTAATGCCACTACTGCAGCTACTGCTTCTCGCACAATATTTAATAGCTTCAAAGCTATAGCCGGTACTCACACGCGCGATATACACGATATATGGCATTATAGCGATAATAAAAGCCCTTACAACAGCAACCTTTATGATTATGATGATAAGGACTGTGTTGTAACTTTCCGCCCAACTATAAGCGGTTCTGTGGCTCAATTAGATATTAAATCATTTGATGTTTATTATTCTGATTCTTCATATGGAAGCAAAGCCGAGTTTGCTGTATATAGCGGTACACAGGCATTGGAAGAGAATCTTATTTGGAAACTTTCAAGTAATGCGCAAAGTACTACTGGACCAGGCGTGAAATTGCGTTCAAAGGCAGCGGATGGTTCTATGACCATTAAATTTAATGCTAAATCTGGATCATCTTATTATGCAGGCAAAGGATGGGATGCCACTGTAGAGCCATTTGTAGACCATAATATGACAATAAAAGCTATCAGTGTAGCACAAACAAATAAAAATGGAGTAGCACCCGGTTCTTTAAACCAAGAAATAATAAAGTTTGCAGTTACCACAGAAGGAACTCTTTCCACTCAATCAGTCAAAGAAGTAGCATTGAACGTAAAAGAATCATTGCCTGCACTGAAGGGTGTTAAGGTGATGTATGCTGCAGATAAAGAAGATATATCCAACGCTGTACTTTTGGGTGGCGTTACCGATATAACATCTCCTAATATAACAATTACTGGGTCGCAAGACCTTCCTGAAGGAGTTTCTAACTTCTTTGTAGTATTTGATATTAAAGATGAGGTAGCTAACAATGTGAAACTTGATGCAGCACTTCTTTCAATTAAGACCCAGGATGCGGAAGCCTATACGCCTGCAAATGGAGACCCAGATGGAGAACGTCTTACAAAAAATGAATATATACTTGCTAATGGCGAGAATGGAGAAATCATAGTTCATAATTCTCTATTGTTTTACGATAATGGAGGCAAGGAGAACAATTATACAAATAGTTTTGACGGAAAAGTAACTTTTGTTCCATCTTCAAGTGATAAAGTTGTGAAGATGAAATTCCAGTCTTTTCGCACCTATTTTGGACATTATTTCTATCTGTATAATGGTAAAAGCACAGATGATGCTAACTTAATAGGTAAGTATTCTTCATCTACATTCCCTGATTCCTTAATATCTACATCTTCAGATGGTGCTTTAACGGTGAGATTTGTCAGCACATCTTCAGGTTCAACATATGCAGGTTGGGAGATATCCGTATCTTCCTATACTCCAAGAACTCTTTCTGTGGACAGCGTTATAGTTTCGGCTCCTACTATTGATGCTTCAATACTTAGAGGCTCTAGTGATGAAGCTGTACAAATGATAAAGGTTGTGGTTGGAGGAGATAAAGGCAGTGTTAAGTTGAATAACTTTACATTTGACAATGTTGGAACCACTTCGGTTTCAGATATAACAGCAGCTAAATTATATTATACCGGATCATCGGTGGGATATAATCCAATAAACCTTGTTGGAGCATATGCTACAGCTTCTCCATATAAGTTTACTGCTTCAGACGCTATTAGTATAACTCAGAAAGGAACTTATTATTTTTGGTTGGCTTACGATATATCTAAAGATGCATCAGCCGGCAATGTAATAAAAGCCAAATTCAGTGGTTTAGAAGCAGATGGCACTGCTACAACTGCAATAGTGAAGCAAGATGAAATATCTCGCACTATAAAGGGTGGATTCAAGGGTGAATATACCATTGGAGCATCTGCTTCAGCTAACTATGCAACCTTTGCATCAGCAATTGCAGCAATGAAAGATGGAGTGGAAGGGCCTGTTAAATTCAATGTAGAGGCAGGTACTTATAAGGAAAATATCCTGATATCTAATATAAAAGGGACATCTGCTATTAACACAATAACATTTTCTTCTCTTTCGGGAAAGAAGGAAGATGTGGTAATCTCAGGAAATGGATATAGCGAACCTGCTTACGGAGAACAGAAGTATGGTATGGTGGCTGTAGCAAATACAAATTATGTTACCCTTGAAAACATGAGTTTTATTCCTACTGACCAGTCTTATCCTTATGCATTACAACTATTGGCAGTAAGCCGTCATTTCACACTTAGAGGATGTGCTGTTAAGGCTGACCAGAGCACCAGTTATAACGGAATTTATCTCTTCTATATGAAAGCTATTGATACTGACGGAAACAATAACGATTTCGTAACTTTAGAAAATAATATATTCAATGGGGGGTATATAGCACTTAATATAGGAGGTACGAGCTACGTTAAACTAACCAAAGAGGTAGGAGCTGTGATTAGAGGTAATATAATATCTGATGCAGGCTCTAAGGGGCTTTATATGTTTGATGAAAATGGGGCGATTATTGAAAACAATCAAATAACCACTGCCACAACAAAGACATCTTATTCTGGAATGGATTTGTTCCGTTGTCGAGGTAATATGATTGTAAGAAATAATATAATTAGAAATAATCAATCTGTTTATTCAACCGGGATAAGCATTCGACAAGAACTTCTTGGTACGCTTGAGACCCCAATTTTGGTGTATAACAATGCCGTATCTATTTCAAATTCACAGGCCTCAAGTTATGGTATAGATGTAACAAGTGACTGTGCATATATTTCATTCTATAATAATACGATAAATCTTAATGGTAGTGGTGGTACATGCTTTAGTATTTCAAAGACTTATTCTACCATAAAGAACATTTACCTGCAAAATAATCTTTTCCAAAACAATGCTGGAGGTGGAGTATTCCGCATAAATTCTGATAGTCAGATAGGTGCTTTATCTTTCGGGAAGAACGCATATTATACATCTGGAACTTCATTCTCTAACAAAGGAGGTGATACATTTGATGCTTGGAAAACTGGTATGAATGATGCTTCAAGTATATTGGAACAAGCTCAATTCTTGAGCACTTCTGATATGCATCTAAAAGCAGCAGGCTCTCTTAATAGTGGTATTACGGTGCCTTTCATCGCAACTGATGCTGAAGGAACGGTAAGAAATGCAACTACACCAACGATTGGAGCATATGAATATGCTAATGTGGCGGTTATAAAACCAGTTATGACAGAGGGTTATCCTACCATAGGAGAGATAACTTATAATAGCGCGAAGGCTACTACAAAATGGAATGTGTCAGGAAAGCTTTACACTATGGTATTGCCTTCTGCCGAAGTTGCTCCAACGGAAGAAAGTCTTCTTGCACAGACTGCCACAGATGTTTCGGCAAATGTTGAATTAACTTCTGTTTTCAGTAACTTGGAGGGGCAGAAAACATATAAAATTTATTTCTTAATGGTTAGCGTTCTAGATGCTAAGTCTGATATATTATCTAGTGAGGCGTTTACAACTTTACGCTATATAGCACCTCTTTCAGTATCAGTGCCAGCTTCTACCACCACCACTGATGGTACTTCGGTAAATGTTGCACCTACTATTTCGGGAGGCCTATGGAAGTATGGTTTTGAGTGGAGAAACCAGATGAATGAGGTTGTATCTACTGATTCGGTTTTGAATATATCTCCATCAGTAAGTAGCCAGTATCATCTTATCGTTAAGAGTGCCGATGGACAGACTATAACATCATATACAGATGTATTAGTAAAGGGAGCAGCTTCAATTGCTACATTTGAAGACAATTATTTGGCTTCTGATTCTTATTGGCAAGGCCGAGAAGATGCTAATCAGTCAAATTTCTTTAGTGGGTCTTACTCTTTTACAAATACCTATTATCCATCATTAAAGACGTGGGGAGGGTTTGCTTATTCAAATGTTGCCGAAACGACTTTTGATCAGGCTCAATTCCTAACTCAGCAATTCCGTTCTGGAGTGGGCCATGGAGTGAATAATAGTGATACATATGCAATTCTTTATACCTATGGAATGAAGACATGGATTAATGTAACTAATTCAGATGAGGGAATGATAATTCCAGGTGTATATTTGGCTAATGCAGCTTATACTTTACATAGTATAAATAGTGGAGATGCAATTGCAGGAGATAAGTATAAGACCGGAGATTATTTCTCAGTGGTATTTACCGGGGTAGGGGCTGATGGAAAAACTACATCATCCGTTACTTATTATCTTGCTGACTATCGTTCTGAGAATGAAGCCGACCATTTTATCCAAAGTGATTGGAAATGGTTTGACTTATCATCATTGGGAGTTGTGAAAACAGTTAAGGTAACGATAAAAGCATCTAGAAATACAACTCCATACTATCTATGCATGGATAATCTTGGCGCTACAAGTCCTGTATCAGGTATTAATGATGTATCGGCTGCAGGAGTTAAAATTTATCCAGTACCTGCACATGATGTATTAAACATTGAAGTTCCATTCAACTCATATAGGTCGGATATTTACAGTATCGATGGTTCTTTGATGCAAACAGCAAATCACGCTAGTGGTAAAGACCAGATTGATATATCATCGCTTGCCCCAGGAAACTATATTCTTCGTATTTCAGGAGAGGAAGGCTTAGTGAATAAGCATTTTATAAAGAGATAAGAATAGTATAGAATTAAATTAACAAGCTCGTTGTCATGGAGATAACGAGCTTGTTTTATTTATGGACAGAGCTATAAAATGGTTAAAATGCTTCTCAAAGGATATGATAATTAGACGGAACATTATTTTATTTGTAATTTTGCGGAAAATTATCCTATATGTCAGATTCACAAAAGAAAAGTATTCGCTTTGTAGCAACTCAGTATATATTACCCTATCTTCTTATCACCTCATTGTTTTTTATGTGGGGTGGAGCTCGTGCCGTTATGGATGTGCTTAACAAACATTTCCAGATGAGTATGGGTGTGTCTAAAACGCAGTCAGCTCTTATGCAAGTGATGGTTTATGGAGCATATTTTTTGATGGCATTGCCTAGTGGGTGGCTAATTAAGCGTTTTGGTACTCGACGCAGCATAGTCATGGGACTCCTCACATTTGTGCTAGGTTCATTGTTATTTGTTCCAGCAAGCTATTTTGGAAGTTTCGATTATGTGTTATTTCCATTGTTTGTGATAGGATGTGGCCTGGTGGTTCTTGAAACTGCGGCTAATCCATATGTTACTCTGCTTGGAGATCCTTCAACTGCAGCTAGCCGACTAAACTTGTCTCAATCGTTCAACGGCTTGGGATGTATAGTAGGTGTATTTCTTGGTGGACAATTCTTTTTCAGTGGAGAAAATGCAGATATTTCCATCCCATATCTTTGTTTGGGTGGATTATTATTTGTAGTTGCAATGGTATTTACGCGAGTGAAGTTACCGGAAGTGGTGCTAAATGCTGGAAGCGATTACGTGAATGATGATAAAGGTGCAAAAAAACATCTTGGAGGATTATTCTTCTTTGGTTTTATGGCACTATTAGCATATGAGATAGCTGAAATATCAATAAATACATTCTTTATCAACTATATGAGTGATGATGGATTTTTGACTCCTAAAGAGGCTTCAGTGGCGCTCTCTATTGCAGGGTTAGGATTGTTTATGTGTGGTAGATTGATTGGAAGTGCTTTGATGAAGCGTTTTTCAGCTGAGAGGGTGCTTCTTTCGTGTGCTATAGGTGCTATAATTATGATATTGATGGTTATAATTCCTATGGGAGTGGCCTCAAGAGTAGCGCTGGTGGTATGTTATTTATTTGAAAGCATAATGTTCCCAACAATATTTGCTCTCTCAATAAGAGGACTGGGAAATCTTACAGATAAAGCATCTTCAATATTGATGATGACGGTGGTGGGAGGAGCTATAGGGCCTCTTTGCATGGGCTGGGTAGGAGATATATTTTCGATGTCAATTGCTTTTATGGTTCCTCTAATAGCTTTTATTGTGGTGGGAATGTATGCAGGGTTCCAACTTATGCATAGCAATAAAATCATTAGCAAAGGTTAGGAGTTGTATATAAATTTACAAGCCCAATGTCTGTCGACATCAGGCTTGCTACTGTAGGCTATAATATTATAATCGAGGTTTGCTATCGAGTAATCTTATTCTTTGTATAAATTATAGTCTTTTTCCCATTTTTTAATTCAGCTTCTTTATGAGTTATAATCCATGATATTTCTTTATCCGAGTATTTTGTACGTTTAGAGTCTGTAGAGGATAGAGGCAGTATATAGCATTTCTTTATGTCATTTGTAATTAGAAGGGCAGATTTCTTCCCATCGTAATTAAAATAGACAACATCAAAGAAAGATTTATCAGCAGAAGTATAAATATAATTTGTTGGTGATGCTATTGTGAACTCATATCTGTTAACACCATCACTAAAAATAGGTGTAGTAACTTCTTCTGGTGCTGGATCTATTATCTCCATTTCAAGGCTGTTTCTGCCATCAGTATATTCAGTAGCTTGAATATTATCGTCATTTAATTGTAAAGTATATTCATTTCCTAAGAAGCTGAATTTGGCAGTTCGCTTGTCATTATAGATATATTCTTCCAATAGAGCAGTTTTGCCTCCTTTTACATTTTCAATCAAAACCTTTTGTGTAAAAGCGCTTGGAATATTAACGTTATTATTCAGCTTATAAAGAGTATCAACCGAGTTAAACAAAATATCTTCACCAATCCGATAGGAAGCAGTACCTATCTTTATACTATCGTTAGTAATTTTGGATTTTCCTTTTTCAATATATATCCCTTGACGGTCAATATACTTATTCATTGTTTCATAGCTAGCAGTATCAACCGCAAGCATCACATAAATTCCAGGACAATCTGCTGCTTTTGTTAATCCTACGTAAGTTCCCTCCCAATTAACGCTAATGGTAGAGGTATGCATATCTGGCTTCAAATTTTTTGTATGGGATGCATTATTACATGATATAATTGATAAGCATACCACTACCAGAGAGATCAAATTAACTTTAGAATTCATTTATATATTATTGTCGTTCGTTGTATTTATAATACGCAATAATATTGATTCCCCCCTATTCTTCACAAAAAATAAAAATTTTTTTGTACAGAAAAGGGTAGAATTATAATATTTGAATATGAAGTAATAAGTGTACCTCCTATTGTAGGACGATTTAAAGTAAGGCTAAATTTAATCTTGATAGGACTTGGATTTTTCAAGAAGATGATTCCCGAAAATCTCGCAAGCGCTTTCTACCATTTTTGAACATGGACGGCTGCGATAGTATTCGGGAGTACGGGTACTGGGGAGTGGTATATCAACTTTTCCTGCACGCATACCAAGAAGTTCGGCACATGTGAGAGATCCGTTTAATTCTTTAAATTCCTCAGCTAGTTTTTGTACAAGTGAATAATTCTCTGCGCGCTTCTGAGGTTCTCCGGGTGTAGAAAGTCCGTTGTCAAGGCCAGCAAGCATAAACATTCCTGTTGCTGCTCCGCAGGTAAGACGCATTCTCCCCATTCCACCACCAAATGACGCACTCATTCTCATTGCTACGTCGAATGGGATGTCGAAAAGGTCGCAATAAGCACCAACAACGGATTGAGAGCAATTATATCCTTGTTTGAAAAGTTCTACTCCACGCTTTGCTCTAGCTTCAATATCTTCTGATGTTAATTTATTCATAAGTTAAGAGTCTTTTTATAAACAGTAAATAAATTGTCGGCTATGGCATGATAAGTAAATTTCTCAGCATGTCTAGCACCTTCTTCAATTAATTGGGTTCTCAAGGCGCCTTCCTCAATTACGGAATTAATGGCCTCTGCCAAGGCTATTTCATCATCTGGATCCACATATAATCCACCTTTTCCACCTGCTTCTTCTAGACAAGAGCCAGTACATCCTATCGCTGGTGTGCCACAAGTGATAGATTCAAGTATAGGAATCCCGAATCCTTCGAATCTTGATGGATATACCGAGGCGAGAGCCAGTTTGTATAAAACAGGAAGTACATTGAAATTCAAGTTTTCAAGAAAACGCACTCTAGATTGAAGATTATTTAAATTAATATATTCAATAACAGTATCAGTATATTTGGTTTTCCTTCCCACTACAATAAGATTCACCGAAGGATCAATTATATTAAGCGCTTTTACTGCCAATAAAAGATTCTTGCGTGATTCTATTGTGCCGACATATAGTATGTACCTCTCAGGAAGAGAAAACTCTGATTTTACCTGGTTTATCTGTAATTCATTTATATTGCTTCTGAAAATTTCACTACATCCTTGATAAACTACCTCTATTTTCTCTTCATTTATGCCATAGAAATCTACAATATCACGTTTTGTACATTCCGACACCGCGATAATTTTTGAAGAATTTTCGCAAGCCTTGAGGAATTTGTAGTTGTAGATTGTTCTATCTATAAGATGATAATATTCTGGATAGCGTAGAAATATAAGATCGTGTATGGTGACAATTGATGGAATTCCAGAATTTGATATTGAAATAGGCAATTCGTTGCTTAGCCCGTGGAATAAGTCTATTTTATCAGACTTAAGATCATTGACAATTAGGTTAGAAACTCGCCACAGACTAGAGAAGTTCCTGGAGAAAGATGTTTTTGGAAGACACGTTTGTACATTATTTCTAAAAAGGATGGTAGAGAGTCTAGGATTATCTTTAATGCGCGGGGTATATAGCCTGTAATTATTTTCAGGCTTGTATTTGGACAAGGAGTCTATTACTAATCTGCTATAATTCCCAAGTCCAGTGTTATTGAGAAAAGCTCTTTTTGCGTCAAATCCTATTTTCATAATGCAAAATTAGTTTTTACTTGGAAATAAACTTGAAAAGTTAAAAATAAATGATTAAAACGCGGACTATTTACAAATTTGTAAAAAAAAATGCTCAAAACTATTTGAATTTATAGAAATAGACGTAAATTTGTAAAGCAAAACAATAAAAGAATAAATTATAATTGGTGAACCCGGCCAAGTGCTATTTATAAGTGTTTTTTAAAGTATCATTAAAAAAACTCGATAGTTAAAACAATTCTGTTTGAACGGTTCCACTTTTTATAATTATAAAGATATAGCTTCAATTTTTTTATTATTCATGTGCCATAATCGCGTATCCTCTGTGAAGAAGATAGATTATGGCATTTTTTTGTGCTTTTTTGTAGAAAAACTTATTTTTCAAAAGTACGCTTTTAAGATAACACTACAATAACAAAGATACTGCATCATAGTTTTCAAAATATATTGAGAAAAATATAATGAAAAAAGGAATATTTACTGTATTATTCAATAAATAAGAATAAAAACAGAATATTCAGAATAAATTTAAACATCAATATTGCAATTATTTACTACATTATTATCTTTGCCATATTATTCATCCATTTGTGTGCATCTAAATTAACCTAACCAACATCACGATTATGATTAAGCACTTGCTGTTTGCATTTGTTTTATTAGTTGGAGCTCTAGTGTGCCGAGCAGAACAACTAACTGAGAACGACGCCATATTAGTGGCCCAGAAATTTGTTAAGAGTGAAGTCGTAACAAAAAAGACTAGAGCCTTCTCTAAGCCGGCTCTTAAATTAGCATATATTGCTAAAGGGAAAACCAGTAAAGCAACGTACTTTGCTTTCAATCGAGGAAGCAACGGCGGTTATGTTTTAGTAGCTGGTGATGACCGTGCAGTCCCTGTGCTTGGATATTCTGATAGTGGGAAATTTGATTATTCAGTTATTCCCGAAAATATGAAATGGTGGCTTGACCAATACACTCAGGAAATTGAATATATTCAGAGTCAACCAGAGATTACTTCTACGCTTAAGGCTACAAAACTAACCAAAAGTGTTGCTCCACTACTAGGAGATACACAATGGGACCAAAATGCTCCATATAACAATCTTTGTCCTACTTACAAATCAGATACTACGACTTATCGTAGTGCTACAGGATGTGTAGCCACAGCTATGTCACAAATTATGTATTACCACAAATGTCCGGTTACGGGAAGTGGTTCGAATAGCTATAGCGTGGGGGTAAATGGCTCAGCCACCAAGACAACATTATCTGTTGACTTCTCTAAATCTACTTATGATTGGGCTAACATGAAACCAACTTATGGTTCTGCAAGTTCGGACGTTAGTAAAGCCGCAGTAGCAAAATTGATGTATGACTGCGGAGTTTCCGTGAATATGCAATATGGGGCGTCAAGCGGAGCATCTACCATAAGAGCAATAGGCGCATTGGCTAATAATTTTGGATATGATAAGGGAATTACTTATTTAAGTAGAAGCGTTTACTCTATTCCAAAATGGGAAGAGATTATACGCACAGAGCTTGATGCTAGTCGTCCTGTACTCTATTCTGGAAGAAATGAGAGTTCAGGGCATGCTTTTGTGTTTGACGGATATAATACTGACGGATATTTTCATGTGAATTGGGGCTGGAGTGGATATTCTAATGGATATTATGTTACCACAGCGCTTAACCCTGGAATACAAGGGAATGGAGGCTCCAGCAGTGGTTATAATATGAACCAAGGTATAATTATTGGAATAAAGAAAGATGCTGGAGGCACAGCAAGTGCCCATGTATATACCGATTCTCAAATGACGCCTTCTGTTACAGAAGTGGCTTTAGGTACTCAATTTCAATTAAATATAAGTTCTTTTTCAGCTGTTTATCCTGCTAAAAGTGTAAGTGTTTATGGTGGATATAACATTTACAATAGCAAAGATGAATTAGTTAAGGGTACTTTAACCCAACTCGGCGCTTTGAATGTGGGTAATTCCTATTCGTTTGGTTTGAATTGCACCATACCAACTACATTTGCTGAAGATACTTATAAAATTAAAATGACATATTCTACCGATGGAAAGACCGTAAACTTAGTGGATGTGCCATTTAGCCAACCACAATATATCCAAATGGTGGTGAAAAATGGGATGGCCACTTTAACCAATCCTACACCTACAGCTGTATTAGCAAAAAGCAATTTCGCTTTAGTTGGGACTAAGGTATATTCGCAAAAAATGTTCTCGCTCAAATCCATAGTTTCTAATACTGGTGATGAATATTATGGCAATATTTATTTTGGATTATTTAGCTCCGACAGTACTTTAAAATCTGTATCTGAACCAATACTTGTAGATTTAGCTCAAGGACAATCTGTGAACCTTGATGCGACTATGACTGCTGCAGTAGATGCAGGAAATTATTATCTAGAAGTTCTTGATGGAAGCAAGAGTGTCATCGCCGGTAGCAGATTAGATGTGGCTGTGGAAGCCGCGCCTGCAGATCCTCAATTAGTAATGGTAGCTCAATTGGAACCAACCCAACTTTGTTATGACCAACTGAAGGCACATGCCTCAATTAAGAATAACGGAGGCTATTTTGGCGGTAATATTGAAATGATGGTTTTAAGTGCTTCTACCGGAGGAGTCCTTCAAATTATTAACTCTGAATTTGTTACTCTTGAGCAGGATGAAACTAAAGACGTAAACTTTTCAGGTCAATTCTATTCAGGACAGATAGGCAACAGTTATCGTCTAGCTTTGCGCGACCCTAATGAGGCTACCGATTATTATATATGGTCAAATCCAGTATCGTTCACGCTAGATGTAAGCGTGGGCGTTAATGAAATATCTAAAACTTCAGTTACAAGAATATATCCAAATCCAGTTGACGATATTGTAACGGTGGAAAGTCCTTCAGAAATAAAGCATATTAATGTTTATTCCGTTTTAGGAGTGAACGTGCTTAATGTGGCAGTTGCTTCTCAAAATATTTCGCAGATAAATGTTTCAGGTTTAATTCCTGGACAGTATATTATGCAAATAGAGAATGAGGAAGGAATCACCACAAAGACCATGATTAAGAAATAAATCCAGATACTTGTGAAAGTAAGAGGAATATTACTATTAATTATTCAGTTAGCTGTTGTCGGCTGTGGCTCGACTAAACCGCTGGGCTCTATGCCGACAACAGATAATATTTCTGTATTAGTGAAAGAAGATACAGATCATAATACAATAATTGGTGGGGAATCCTCTTTTATTCCAAGAATGGTAATATATAAGACACGAAGTAATTACGATAATTACGTTCCTGTCATAATGAATGATTCACGTACTAGGATCATCAGTTATCCAGGTCATGAGGATATTTATAGAAAAGGGGAATTATGCGTCCCAATTCATCTAGAGAGAGGCTATTTGCTTGACAGAAGAGGTATTAACAAGAATGTTGTATTTACTGATATAACTTATGAAGAATATGCCTTGTTGAAAAAGGGAATTAATGAGGATGAATTATTGAAGCATTTAAAAGACATTTATCCATTGGAGGAAATGTATATCACACCCGTTTCAATTACGGAAGATATGCCTATTTCATTTTTTAATGACTTGGTAAAGACTAAGTCCAAGGATTGTAAAATAGTAACTGTAATAAAGCGATAAGAGTTTTTATCACGAAATATTATTTAAGTGAAATTAAGATAATTGATAAAATTAAATCTTACTCTAATTTCATTATATTCTTGGTTTGCATTACCTTTGCACGGATGAGGCGCGTGTAATTAAGCATGTTAGCCCAATAAAAGATTCGAACGATGAAGATAGCTTTAATAGGATATGGTAAGATGGGTAAGACTATCGAGAAGATAGCTTGCTCAAGAGGACATGAGATTGTATGTATAATTGATGCTGACAATCAAGAAGATTTCAATTCAGAAGCTTTTAAGAGTGCTGATGCGGCAATAGAATTTACAATGCCAAGCGCTGCTTTCTCTAATTGCTGCAAAGCATTGGAGAATGGTGTTGCTGTGATTTCTGGAAGCACCGGTTGGATTGACCGCTTGCCTGAAGCTAAAGCCCTGTGCGAATCTAAGGATGGAGCAATGCTATATTCTTCAAATTTCAGTATTGGGGTGAATATATTCTTTGCCGTGAATAAATATCTAGCAAAGCTAATGAATGGTTTCTCTCAATATGATGTGGATATGAAAGAAATCCACCACATTCACAAGCTTGACCATCCTAGTGGTACTGCTATTACCCTTGCAGAAGGTGTGCTTGGCAATATTGACCGTAAGAAAGCATGGACAGAAGATATTAATGCAGGTGTTGACCAATTGAAAATAACTGCTGAGCGTGAGGGAGAAGTTCCTGGTACTCACATCATAAATTATACATCATCAGTGGATAAAATCACCATAGAACATGAAGCATTCAGTCGTGAAGGATTCGCTCTTGGAGCCGTAGTGGCAGCGGAGTGGATTAAAGGCCGCAAAGGATGGTTCACTATGGACGATATGTTGAACTTAAAGAACGATTAAGACATGGATAACAAAAACAATACAAAGGTAGTGGCAGCGGAAGAAGGCGGTTCACTTATGGAGCGCTTTAAAAGAGTGAAGAGAAGCCGTTGGATCCGTTTCAGCATAGTTTCGGCTATATTCATCGGATGGGTGATATGGCTTGGCTCATGGTGGGTGATTCTTTTCTATCCGCTACTTGCCGATATATACCTCACACAATTTATTCCATGGACATGGTGGAAAAAATCGAAAAACTCCGTGGTTCGTTCTGTAATGGGATGGGTTGATGCCATTCTTTACGCTTTAATTCTCGTATATTTTATATTTATATATTTCGGACAGAACTATCAAATTCCTTCATCGTCGTTGGAAAAATCGCTACTTGTTGGTGATTATCTATGGGTAAATAAGATGATTTACGGACCTCGTGTTCCAAACACTCCTATTCACTTCCCTCTAGCTCAGAATACACTTCCAATTCTAAACTGCAAGTCTTATTCCGATTGGCCACAATGGGAGTACCACCGTTTGAAGGGTTTGAGAAAAGTTGAGAGAAATGACATTGTGGTGTTTAATTTCCCTGCTGGCGATACTGTAGCTCTAAAGGTGCAAAATCCTGATTACTATACGCTTTGTGAAGTAGAACCTGGAGGACGCGATGCAGTGCGTTCGCAAAAGGATAAATATGGGGACGTTGTTTATCGTCCTGTTGACCGTCGTGAGAATTATGTAAAAAGAGCAATCGGACTCCCAGGTGAACGTCTAAAAATTATTCATAATGTAGTGTATATCAATGGGAAGCCTATTAAAGATCCAAAGAATGTTCAATATAATTACTTCATTCAGACTGATGGACGAAAGATATCTGACGATATCTGGGACAATCTAGGAGTGAGTGTTGATGACCGTGTATTGGTGCCAATTAACACACCGGAGGAAAAACTAGGTGCTGCAAGTCTTGGGTTGCTAATGTCAGAACAAGGCGAACTTAATCCTGTATATCAGGTGCCTTTGACTAATGAAATGCTGAAAAGGTTAAAGAGCATGCCATGGATAACAAGTATAGTTAAAGTTCCTGACAATGAGATGATAACCGTATATCCAATTACACATAATTATGGATGGACTCATTCAAACTATGGAGAAATATGGATTCCTAAAAAGGGTTCAACTCTTAAGCTAACTCTTAATAATCTTCCTCAATATGAGCGTGCAATTCGCAATTATGAAGGGAATGAACTTGAGGTGCGTAACGGAAAAATCTATATTAACGGCAAACAGACAAATTACTATACTTTCAAGATGGATTATTATTGGATGATGGGTGATAACCGCGATAATTCTGCCGATTCCCGATACTGGGGATTTGTTCCAGAAGACCACGTTGTTGGGTCACCAATGTTTATTATAGTATCTATCGATAAGGATAAACCATTGTTCCAAGGCGGAATACGCTGGGATAGGGTCTTCAGAAGTGCTAATCCAGATAAGTAAGTAAACGGATATGTCCAATCAAGGAGTTTTCTCGGTTGCATATGCTGGAAGTGTGCGCTATTATGCCGCCTTGTTGCATTGTGGAAGCGTGCATATAGATGCCTCTGAAGTAAGTATGAAAACGCCTTGGGAATCACATCATTGTCGTATTGTTGGAGCTAATGGCCCACAAATTCTCACTGTACCAATAGTAAAACCTCAATTTGGAGGAAAAACTCCGGTTTCAGATCTCGAAATATCTGAGCATGGTGATTGGCGTAGAATTCATTGGGGAGCTCTTTTCTCAGCTTATGGAAAGTCACCGTTCTTTGATTATATTGCAGATGATTTACATTCGATATATGAAAAAGGTGACAAATGGCTGCTGGATTTTGATATGGCATTACATGAATTAGTGGTTGATTTTCTCGATCTTCCAATAAATTTATTGAAAGAATCAAGTGCGGATGCATTTGATTTCAGGGGAAAAGTTGGAGTTAAGCAAAAAGATACAAATCAGGATATTAGCGATGTTGAGTATTGGCAGGTATGGAAGGAAAGATATGGCTTCCAGGCTGATATGAGTATTTTTGACTTGCTGATGAATACGGGTCGAGAATCAATATTTACTCTTATGGCGATGAATACCGTAAGATGATAGTATAACCATATTCCAATAACATAAGATGCACTCAGCAGAATAGAAAATTGAATGAATTCTTTTTTTGATTCTGCTTTCGTTTGCACTATCTTTGCAAAAGAATTAAAAAGATGCTATTAAAATGGATGTAAAACAGTCAATGCGCAATATTCTACTAGCTGAGAGTAAGGCGGTAATGAATATACCTGTGACCGATGGATATGAAAAAGCCGTCAAGTTAATTGTGGAACAAGTGCACAAAAAGGGCGGAAAATTAGTGACGTCGGGAATGGGGAAGGCAGGTCAAATAGCTATGAATATTGCTACTACATTCTCATCGACTGGTACACCAGCTGTGTGCCTGCATCCTAGTGAGGCTCAACACGGAGACTTGGGTATTCTTCAAAAGAATGATATCATGCTGCTGTTGTCAAACTCTGGAAAGACTCGTGAGATATTAGAGCTAGTAACGTTGGCTCGCAATCTATATTCAGATATCAAATTTATCGTTATAACAGGAAACGATAAAAGCGAACTGGCAGAACTTGCTGATGTATGTTTGTTTACGGGGGCTTCTCCCGAGGTTTGTCCTCTAGGGTTGACTCCTACCACATCCACCACTATGATGACAGTGATGGGGGATGTGCTTGTGGTTGGCACTATGACAGCCACAGGATTTACCAAACAGCAATATGCTTTGCGTCATCACGGAGGGTATCTTGGTGAACAGAGCCGAAAATAAGAGGTAAAAGAGATTGCTTATGCCATTGGTATAGGCTTATAATAGAATAAAATAAGGAAGGAAACCTATCGATGCGCAAAATTATAGCTATCGGAGAATCGGTGTTGGATACGCTTTTGGTTAATGACCAACCAAAAAAAACGTTTGTGGGTGGTCGTATCGCAAATGCTGCAGCATCAATGGGTTATGCAGGTATCCCCACTGCAATGGTGAGTGAATGTTGTTCCGACCATGTGGGCGATATCGTAGTGAAATTTCTAGCTGAACATTCTGTGGATGTAAAGTCAATCGACCGCTTCACTGATGGCAGTACAGAGATTTCTATGATTTTTGAAAACGACAGCATAACCAAGCAGGTTAATTATGGAGAATATCCGCGTGATCGTTTTGACGTGATTTGGCCAAGAATTGACGAAAACGACATTGTGATTTTCGGGTCGTTTTATTCAATCGACGAGAGCCTGCGAGACCGTCTTCTTGAAATGATTACTTATGCTTCGGAGCGCAAGGCTATTTTAATTTACATGCCTGGATTCCAACATGGATTAAAGTGCCGTATCACCAAAGTGATGCCTGCTATTCTTGAAAATCTTGAATTGGCTGATTTTGTGATTGCCAACAACAAGGATATTGAGGATATATTCCCTGGAGAAGGCGTGGAGAAGGCTTTCCATAATCACCTTGAATTCTATTGTGGCAATTTCCTTCATATTGATGAGAATTTCAACGCTCAAATTTTTGCGAAAAACGTAAGAGAGGTAATCAACAATCCACAAGGTAAATCTGTTAATGCTCTTGGATGGCAGGCAGGTTTTGCAGCTGGTTTGATGTATGGATTATTACGCAATCAGGTCACTCATGATTTGCTTGAGGACATTGATCAAGAAACTTGGGAAGCAATTGTCAGCTGGGCATTTAAGTTTGCCAATGAAGCTGAGATATCTGAAGACAATACTATATCGGCAGAATTTGGAGAGAAGTGTGCTAAGGCCTACTCCGAATCTCTTGACGATTAATATCAATCATACATACGAGATGAAACCACTATCTTTTAAGGTTACGTTCCCTACCCTACACAATGATGTGGAAGAATGGAAATCCAAGATTGAAAAAACTGGAGAACTTCCATCTCTTGGAAAGGAGAAAAAGGATGTTGCTGCCGATGTGCAGCTTTGGTTTATACTTTATCTTCTAGAGAAAGGGGAGATTGAGCATGTGCAAGGTTTTCTTGCCTCTGTCAATCGTGATGATTTTGCTCACACGCTAGGTGGAGTATGGCTTTTTCTCGCAGAAATGTCAGTACTGATCGAACAAAAAGACTATTCTGAAGCTCTTTTCGCTGGCGAGCAATGCTTGAGAGCACTTGCCGACTTAGGAGTGGACAAAAATGATAAGGACTATGTGGCTATAGTGGCAGGAGTAATCTACAACCTTGCTCTTATACATCACATGATTGGAGAGAACAGCCGTGCTGAAAAGGAGCTTGTAAAAGCTCAAAAGGTTTTTGAGAAACTTGCTAAGAAAGATAAAACTCGCTTTGGTGAGGCACTGGTTAATGCTATTGAGGCATCAACTACCATTTTCAATTCGCGACTAAAACAAATGAATGTGCTCGCGCATTATCAAGTGGCCACGGATATGTATCTTGATAAAGCTAATAGAGGTACCACCCAAGCTATTCTAGATCTAGTGAATTCTTTGAAAGAAGAAGGAGATTTGCATTTGAAGATTGGAAACTATCGCGATGCAGTGAAGTATTATACTAAGGCGCTCCGCTATCAGAAGAAGATTACTTCAAAGATGGATAAGAAGGACTTGGAGATTTCAATAAATCTAGGGAAGGCGTTACTTCATATAATCAATCGTCAATCCACTGGCGAACAACTGTTACGTTCACTTATACCTCTTGCAGAGCGTCTGGATGCGAAGAATGAGATTAATGAGATTAATTCTATTCTTGAACATAAGGGAAAAGCGTTTGACTTTACTTCGTTTGTAAAGAAACTTTTTACTATAACTGTTATTACCACTTGTGCAGCCTCAGCAAATGCAATGATAGAGGTAGGACATAGAGGTTCGTTGCTGGGAGTTGAAAATACTGTAGAAGCATTCGAGAATGGAGCCAAACAAGGATTTAAGGCTCTTGAATGTGATATACAGATGACAAAGGACCATAAGTTTGTGGTTATGCATGACAGCGATTTAAAGCGCCTTGGCGGAGATAACTCTACTGAGACGGAAAAGTGTACCTTGAATGAATTAAAGGCCGTAAAACTAAAGCAAATGCGTAAAAACGGCTATTTATATACTGGAGAGATCTGCACGCTTGATGAATATCTTGAAATTTGTAAAAAATATTCAGTAATACCAGTAATAGAGCTCAAAGGCAGCAAATGGCTGTATTCGGATAATAACGATCCTAATAATTATAACTATGATGCACTTCCAGCCTTTATGGAGGCGCTTCAAAGAAAGGGAATGGCTGAAAGCTCAATTATTCTCACTTCTATGAAAGGGGTGCTTGAATATATTCGCACGAACTACCCTCAGATGCAATTACAATTACTCACCGAGCGTGATTGGCGTAATCAAGTTGAGTGGTGTAGGAAATTCAACGTGGATATTGATGTAGAGGACGGAGCAGGCGAAGATGCTCCAGAACTTGTAAAGACTTTTCATGAAATGGGACTTAAAGTAAACACTTGGACTATAGATAATCCAAAACTTTTTGCTGCTTTAAACAAAGCAGGCGTGGATATGGTTACATCCAATGTGAAGCATAATTTGGACAAAAAATAGAACAAAATATTATATATGTCAACAGAATTAAGAACAAACGACCAAAAATCACCAATCCCTCACGTTGAAGGACTAAGGGTGGGAATAGCCGTGGCTGAATGGAACAGTCATATTACAGAAAGCCTGTTATCGGGAGCTGTAACGCTTCTAAAGGATGAAGGCTACAACGATGATGATATTCTTATTTGCCATGTTCCGGGCACCGTAGAACTCACTTATGCAGCAGCAAAGATGATTCGCAGCGGTAAAGTTGACGTGGTGATAGTATTTGGTTGCGTCATAAGAGGCGGCACTCCGCACTTTGATTATGTATGCGACAGCATAACACAAGGAGTAACTTATTTAAATGCAACAGAAGATGTGCCAGTGATTTTTGGCATATTAACCACTGATAATGAGCAACAAGCATTAGATCGCGCGGGCGGAAGTCTAGGAAACAAAGGCACTGAAGCTGCAGAAGCCGCGTTAAAAATGGTTGATTTCGCTTGCAGATTAAAATAATTTGCCTATCTTTGCACCGCGTTAATCGCAATGGGCAAATACCAGAGTGGCCAAATGGGGCAGACTGTAAATCTGCTGGCTTTCGCCTTCGGTGGTTCGAATCCATCTTTGCCCACACAAAGTTGCGGAAGTAGCTCAGTTGATAGAGCATTAGCCTTCCAAGCTGAGGGTCGCGAGTTTGAGCCTCGTCTTCCGCTCTAATTTATAAAGTCTTCAACACAAGATGTTGGAGACTTTTCTTTTATGTCCGTGCTTCTTAGCCCAATATTTCTGGCTAATTATTACAATGGTAAGTTAGACTTCAGAATAATGCCAGATTGGCCGAACAGAGAGTGAATTGGTTAAATGTGTATAATATTTGAGTTACCATAATCACTATGGGAGAAATGGAGCGGTAGTATTTATAGTTTTGTGGTTTATTGCTATCTTTGCTGATGATTATAATCTTTATGCAATGGCCGATAATTATGTAGAAAAGCAATATGAAGAATTCCTCCGTAAAAAAGCGGCTAAGGAATCGGCTAAACGTGCTGCATGGAAGAAACAGCTAAAAGAATACCAAGAAAAACTCAAGCGCGAAAAGAATTCCCAGCAAGATAAATAAAAAACCGGTATAACCTCCTTTGAAGCACGTTACACCGATTTCTTGTGATATGGTACAAACTACATTTATTTGTCGAGAACTATCATTGTGGCGGTGGCATTTTGCATACCAGTCATGGTACGCCCTATCCCAGAATAGTATATTGTAGGATCGCAGACGGTATATCGCCTGTTTCCGTAATCAATATAACTGCCAGGTATTGTCTCGTTGAACTCTACTGCTGCTGCAATATGCCCAGGATAGTAGATAAGGGCTGTTTTAAGCCCCATTAGGTCGCGTACAAGCCTCGTATATAGGATTGCATGGTCTTCGCAGTCACTATAAGGGTAATACAGTGTCTCGTTGGCAAAGAAGGCTCTATCGTCACCCCATATCTGTGTATCGTAGCCATAAGTGAATGATTCCACGAAGTCAATAAGAATATTCGCAGCATCTCTCTGACTCTTTCCAGCTATAGCTTGTTGGAGTTCTGGATAAAGTTTATCCTTTACGCACTGGGCTATAGGAGCGTTGGCATAGAATACCCATTTAGTTGTGAAGTCATTGTTCTCTATCGACTCAGGATAGGAGTTGTAAAAATCAATAAGGTTTTTATTTGACTGATATGTAACTGAGATTGCAGGATAGTTTACAAGTGTTACCTTTCTTGGGTCAGAGAGGTTTAAGTCCAACTTCTGATCATAAGGAAGAGTAAGAGAAAGAGGCTTTTCCCCAGGAAATGAGCTATTCATAATGTAAATCTCTTTCTCGTCGCCATTCAACAAATAGAAATTCTCACTATTCGATACAAAGAAAGATTTCTTATATATAGAATTGTTAGAGCCAAATAGCATCAAGAGTTTATTAGGATTGGTTGTGGCAAGACGCATTTTATAGCCAGACTGGCAATAAATAAAAGCCTCAAGCAATGTTGCCTCATTGCATTCTCCTCCAAATATTTTCTTACAGAGAGTGTCGAGGGTCTGCAAATAAAACCAGTCGCAAAGCTTATAGTCACTTCTAATCTTCAAGCAGTCAGAAATAAGTCTGTCGGTGGCAGGATTCTCAGAAAGCCGTACCCATTCATCAGCAAAATATTTCTGGCCGAAAGCGTCTAATTTGAATTTGATGCTTGGATCCAAATTCACCGTGAATGTAGTGCCATAGAGAGTGAAACTAAAAGAATTGTCCACTGGATTAGGCTCCTCTTTTGGCACCACTGGAGGCGGAACTATAGGTACAATAGGCTTAGGTTGAACCACAGGCTTATCCTTAACTGTGATAACTGTGTCAATTACCACCGGTTTAGTCTCATTTTCCTTATCCCTATCCTTTTTTGGTACAACCTCCGGTGGCACAGAATTATCTTTTTTAATAGGAACAGGAACTGGTGGTTCAAGATTCACAGGTTCCCATTTTTTTCTTAGAAATTCGGCATAATTCTTATTGATTTCTTGTCGGAATTTAACATAATCGTTTTGAGCCTCATTCAGAAAAGAAGAGTAGGAATCGTTAGCTTTCTTCATAAAATCATCCACTTCATCCTGACAAAAAGCAGGAAAAGCAAATAATGCGATAACCAACAATGCCGCTAAACGTTTCATAATAAATGTTTAATATATTTAGAACATCAATGCTAGAGAGAATGTCATTTTGTTTTGCTTAGCTTTGATAGGAGAGCCATTATCATCTTGATAAATGGAATTATGATTAGTTATACCTAATGAGTATTGGAAACTAAATTGAAGTGCCATAATTTGCACGCCGCCACCAAATTCAGTAGATAGGTTAAATTGTTTAGGAATTCCAGCGCTACCATATTCTTGATCGTAAGCACCTTCTTCTCCGTCATTCATGAAGTTGAATTTCAAGCCGTAGTCCATACCGAGACCACCATTTATGAATAGAGAGAACTCTTCCTCAAGAGGTAAGCGGAACATAAGGTGCACAGGCATATAGAGTGACATCTCCTCCATCTTATCATATGTTTGGTCTGATTTAGAAGGGTTGCTGCTCCAATAATACTCAAAGAATATACCAGTGTTCATTCCTATCCCAGAGCCGAAAGTTGGTTGGATAGGCACACCTACTTGAATACCATGAAGTGATTTACCCTCTTGTGCCCAGATGTCCGCATGAGTCTTTTTACCGCCGAGATCCACACCCCAGCTCTTTGTAACATATGCTGCAGAAATACCAGCGATTCTTGAACGATAATCTATATCAAAAGGATTCCATGAGCGTTTGCGCGTAGGTATTTTAAGCTCGAATTCAGCTTTAGTCCTGTCGTTTACCTTTAGAGTGGCACTCTTGGAATTGTTAGAGTAAGCCATTCTGATTGTAGATGTGCCGTAAGGAACGTTCCATGTGGCTGGAGTCTGCCCTATCAAAGTTTCATCAATATACACGTTAGCACCCGGAACACGGTCATTGTTGTATCTCGCAAAGAATTCTATTGATTTCTTTTTTACCATTCTGAAGTTGTAGTTTTCAGGAGTAGCGCTGCTCACTTCGTCAATTTCAGAAGTATCGCGAAGAGCACCGCTTTCAGCAATGAATTTGTGATATCCAAAAGGTACCGTTATTGTTTTAGGAAGCATTCCCACATATTCACCATCCACCATCAAGCTCACGTTTGTGCCATGTGCAGAGAAATTTATATCTTTCCTTTCTCTCAAATCATCGTTGAAAGAGAAATTAGCGTCGCTCACTTCAATAAGTCTTGGATCGGTTTTTATTCCGTTTTTTATATACTGCAAACGATGCTTTCCATAAGTAGAATTCAGCTTAGAGCAAGGAGACTCACCTATTGTTTCACCATCGAGAATAACCGTTACGCCCGTAGGGTTAGTATTGAAGTTAAGATTTATTGTCTTCTCATTCTGAATTCTCAATTGATATTGGTTTTTAGACATCAATTTAAGGCTCGACACGCGCGTGCTGCCATAAGAAGGATGGCTGAAGGTTAGATCTACCCTATCGCCATTATCAACAAACACCCATAGTTCCAATGCCGTACCAGTATTTTTGAATTTTGATTCAACAACGTGTTTTCCGTTTTCTGCCTCACAACGAACCTTTTGGATTTCATCGTCAGACATATTTTCGAATTGCACGCGAATTAAAGCACAAGAATTATCTCCATTCCAATTTTGAGGAAACTTAATCATTTCGGCCGTCATATTCTGGCGACCCATATCAGTTTCCGTCATAGTATTCTTAATGGTTTCGTATGGTTTGAACGAACCATCAATATATTTCATTTGTGCGTGGGACACTAAAGCTAGACATCCCACAAGCAGTGTAAATAAGAACTTTCTCATTGTTAGTTAAAAATTTAAGCTATAATTTATTCTACGGCAAACCTCGACATCATATCATCAAGACTCACTTTTCGCGGAGTCCATGTCCTGATTTTTATTTGAGGGGTCTTTTCTGTCATGTCAAGCATTAAAGTCAAATAACCTTGATCGCAATAAATATCTGAAGAATAGAATTGTTTTAATTCAATCCAGTAAACGTCGCCTGTGAGATTACGGGTATTTGCTTGTGCAATTTCATTTTCCTCGTATCGCAGCTGCACATATCTTTTTTTAAGGAAATCTTGTTCCAAATATTTGATATATTCATCCTTATCAAAGCGATGATAGCTGATTTTTGGGGAGTTTAGAGAATAAGATGATTCGGATGCCTTAAAGAAACCATTCCTTTTAGATGCGGAACCTCCTATGATCTTTCCAGTAATGATAATTGCATTGTCAGAAAAAATCTGTTTTATATAGTCAAGACGTTTCAAGGAAAAAGCCGTTTGGTAATCTTCCATGAAGTGAAGTATGGCATAACGGGCCTGCATACTCCATCTTGATTGGCGAAAAATATCTTCCTCGGCAACTTTTGTGAGTGCATAGGCCATGGATTCAATATTTCCTTGAGGATCAAAACGAAATACAATGTTTTCTCGGCAAGAATGATTGCCGGTATATTTAATTGAAACGGGAATTTGACGTCCCACAATGAAATCTCCGCTTTTCTCTACGCTATATTGAGGAGCAGAGGCAACAGAAATCTTACCGCTTGCCATCATTTGCATAAATAATTGGTAGCCGTCATCGGTGAAACAGTCTTTTACAGAAGTATACTGAGCTGTTCTAATAGCATCTTCAACGCGCTTCATCTTATTGGCGTATATTTCGTCGTTTGCTAGCACCGGTTTATCCACTTGTGCCCATTCTGTACCTACTGATGCAGGTGCCACAGAAGCATCATTCTGTTCTAAAGCCAATTCTTCTTTTGTCTTTTTCTCTTTTTTAATCTCAATATTTCCATCTTTCACCTTGATAGGAATAGATTGATCTGCTTGGGAGAAAGTGCAAGGAGAGTTATTCTCATAGAAAGAGTCCAATTCTTCATCAAACTTCTTAGCCACATCAAGGTACTTGTATTCATAGGAGAGTTGTATTTCCTCACGAGGTAACTCTGGAAATTCTAATCCAGCTTCTCCATTCTTCACATGGCAGTTATCCACTTTTTTCAATCCATTGAAATATGAATAGTCAAGACCTGAAATGTCGCGTCCCAAATATGTGAATCTTAGGTTAACGCGATATTTATCGAAATCATTTTCGATAGCTGTCACATTGTCAACATTCACCTTTATGGTGTTCATAATAGTGGCTATCTTGGCCTTAGTCCAAATTTTCACGTTTTCTTTTTTCCCATTCACGTCAGCATATACATTGCGTGGATGAATCAAAGAAAGAGATAACGCCCAATTAAAATATTGGAGGGCAGCTCCTATTTGCACTTGCTTTTCCTGCTCCAAACCCTGAGAAATCAAATCTTGAATCTTTAATTCCCTATCGGCAAGAGCACTTTCAAGGTCAGCTTTTCTCATAAACCTAAGCACGTGTGCTTTAGGTTCTTGTTCGAGAATAATCTGCTCGGTGTTAGTGAGAGTTGTGAATGAAGAAATACCGGTTTTAGTAGAAATGCTGCGTTTGAAATCATCATTATCCTCGGATTCAACGGCAGACTCCTTGTGTGAGACAGTCATCTTAATGCTTTCGCTCAAAGTGGCTAACGCATTCTTATCGGCTTCCTCTATAGTTGCTCCGAATCCTTCTCCGCTGTAATAGCCCGCATCATTCTTAATCTGATTGGCTCTTTCCTCGGCAATAGTGGGAGTTTTAGCGCTACAATTTAAAATCATGAATAGGCCGACTATTAGGTAAAAGGTCAGCCTATCCATGAAAATATAATTATTCTTCATTTACGAATTTAGAGATTTCGTTTGCTATTTCAGTGGTTATTTTAGTAATCTCTGCTTCTGCTTGCAATGCTCTGATTTTAGCCTTCTTAGCACCCTCTTCATCTACAAGGTAGTAAACAGTAACATCATATTTGCTGTCTTTCGTTTGTTTGTAGAGTTCATAAGAAAGCTTTAGTTCGCCAGAAAGTTCTTGAGCCACGCGAGCTTCATATCCATCAATAAGTTTTTCTCTTTGGTCGTCAGTAAGAGCAGAATTTAAGCCTTCTATTTTTTCTTTCAAAGCTAAACGACATTCTTGGGCATACTTTCTGATTGCATCCATTCTGGCAGATGTCCCACCAAGAGAAATTGACCTGAAATCATTTGCATTACCAATAAGTTCAAGCATACTTCCTCCATAATCGTCGAGTTTGAGCAGATGCTTGTAGATTTTCATTTGAAGAGAAGTACTTCCATTGAATTTCCATCCCTCCTTCTGATCTTGTTTTGCCTTTGTTTTGGATTCTTTCTGAGCTTGCTTGTCGAAGTTTTTCAACTCTTTTTGAGTGTAACTTCCATCATCATTTTTTGCAGATAAGCATACCGGAGTAGCTAAAATGGCGCATGCCAAAATAATTCTCAAAAAAGTTCTCATAATCTTATAGCCTACTTTCCCCGTGTAAGTAGTTTGTCATTAGATAAAAATAAGCGTAAGGGGAATTAGTTTTTTCCCAGAAGATAGGTAAATTACTTTAGATAAGTGTGGTATGAACTAATAACGCCTGTGATAATAATTCTCAATAATAGCTCACAAATGTATTAATTAACTTTAGATAAAAAAACAAATTTTTCATTTATTGTAAAAAATTTTTAAAGTACACGCCTCAACGGTGTTACGGCAGCTTTCTCCATGTGAATACTGCATAAAAATAGAATCATTCTTTGACTATTTATCCGAGAGTTGCTGGGATGAAAAAATTAGAGGAATTAATTTTATTCAGTCCTATTTTACACTATCGTCTGATAAGCTATATGGCACTCGAAATACGAAAAAATGAACAAATACTTTTTTTGTTTCTGCTTACGTTTACACTATCTTTGCAATATGATATTAAATAGTATTTCAATATTGAATTTTAAGAATATTGCGGAGGCTAACCTTGTATTGTCTCCTAAAGTGAATTGCTTTACTGGAAATAACGGTATGGGCAAGACTAATATTCTTGATGCTGTTTATTATCTTAGCTTCTCCAAGAGCTATATCAATCAAGGAGATGCGATGGTGGTTAATCATGACGCTGACTATATGATGCTCAAGGGAGATTATGAACGTCGTGGAGAGAATGAGGAAATTACTCTGGGGTTGCAGCGTGGAAAGCGTAAAGTGCTTAAACGCAATGGCAAGGAATATAAACGCTTGAGTCAGCATATAGGGCTTCTTCCTATTGTGATGATTTCTCCTATGGACTGGGAACTTATCCGTGGTGCAGGGGAGGAACGTCGGCGCCTCATGGATTTGATTATATCTCAGAGCAATGCAGAGTATCTTTCGGCTCTTATTCGCTATGGAAAGTCTCTTGAGAATAGGAATATGATGATTCGACAAGGATATCGCGACCCAATCTTGTTTGAGACAGTGGAGGCGCAGCTTTGCGAGGCTGCTACAATAATTCACCGAGCTCGAACTAAATGGATCGAAGACTTCTCACCTATCTTTATGAATTACTATCAAGCTATTTCTGGAAGTAGCGAAATTGTGCATATATCCTATAAAAGTCATTTGAATGACATGAGTGCACATGATGTGATTGCTGCGAATCGAGAGCGTGATATGGTGATTGGATATACAACCCGCGGAGTGCATCGCGACGATATTGAGCTTATGCTTGGCGACCATTCGATGCGCAAAACTGGTTCGCAAGGCCAATGTAAAACATATACAATAGCTTTGCGCCTAGCGCAATACGAGTTTCTTAAAAGAGAAAGCAATATTACTCCGATACTGCTTCTAGATGATATTTTCGACAAACTTGATGCCGATCGCGTGGAGAATATTATATCTGTGGTGAGTGGAACCCAGTTTGGACAAATATTTATCACTGACACTAACCGTACTCATCTTGATGACATAATACGCCGAGTGGGAAGTGATTATAAGATATTTAATGTGGATAGAGGAATTGTGTCATTTGTATCTCCAGTCGAGGGGAGCGAAGTATGAAGCGAACTGAGGCCGAAACCGTCGGTGAGATTATACAGCGTTTGCTAAAAGCTGAAAATCTGGATTTGAAACTTGATGAGCAAAGGATTTCAGCGATGTGGCCCGATATAGTTGGTCAAGGAATCAACCGATATACAATGAGCCGATCTGTGAAAGATGGTGTGCTATTTGTGCGACTGTCATCAGCTCCGCTTAGGCATGAGCTAATGCTTAACCGCTCAATATTAATTAAAAGACTTAACGATGCTGTGGGCCGCGAGGTGATACATGACATTGTGTTTAGATAAAAAAATTTTGAATTGAATTTATGGAAAAGAAGACTAAAAAGGCTGTTACCACTCAATCTTTGGTGGAAACTCCATTCAATCACACGTATGATGTGCAATTACGCTTTAATGATATAGATGCTCTAGGACATCTTAACAACTCGGTATATTTTGCGCTTTTCGATCTTGGTAAAGCCAAATATTTTATCGATGTGCGTAAGGAGGATATAGATTGGCGCAAAACTGATATTGTGGTTGCTAATGTGAATTGCAATTTCTTGGCACCCACATATTTCAATGAAAATATAGCTGTTCAAACACAGGTTACAGCAATGTATGATAAGAGTTTTATGGTGGTACAACAGCTTATAAACAAGGACACAAATGAAGTGAAGTGCGTTTGCTCTACGATTATGGTAGGGTTTGACGTAAAAAAATGTGTTGCAGCTCCAATTGGAGCCGAATGGGTGGAACTTCTCAGCTCTTACGAGGGAAGAAATCTGAAAGTGGAAAAATAATCTCAGATGATGAAAATAAAGGAGGGTATTAAGACTTTTTTCACCACTCCTACGGGTTCTGCAGTGGCGAACTTGGCAATGGCTTATGTGGCTATGATGCTTACGCGTATAGTCTTTTTTATGGTCAATTGGTCGTGTTTTGCACCGTATATGACTTGTGGAGGAACGTGGAATATGTTTAGGGGAGCTTTAGTGTTTGATACAAGCGCTTTGCTATATGTCAATGCGTTATATCTTCTTCTGCTTCTTTTTCCGTTACATCTTAAAGAAACGCTTACTTATCAAAAAGTGCTAAAATGGATATATATCGTTACCAACGGAATAGCTTTAATAACTAACCTTGGCGATTCGGTCTATTTCCAATATACAGGGCGTCGTACTACTGCCACATTCTTTAGCGAATTTGCTAACGAGACAAATATTCCTTCCATTATTGGCGAAGAACTATTACGACATTGGTACCTCACACTTATATTTATCGTAATGATTGCTTTGATGTGGAGGCTTTATTTAAAGCCTGCTATTGGCGTTTCTCGTTCTCGGTGGAGGTATTATATAGATCAAAGTGTTTCGTTGCTAATACTAGCTCCTTTAGTTATTGTAGGGATAAGGGGAAGCGTGGCTGCTGGTACTCGGCCTATCACTATCAGCAATGCAAATGAATATGTGAATCGACCCATTGAAAATGCCCTTGTGCTTAACACTCCATTTTCAATAATTCGCACCATGGGTAAAAAGGTATATGAAACACCCGATTATATGTGTGACAAGCAAATGGTTGCACTTTTCAATCCAGAAAGATATCCTTCGCCAGTGAATCCCAACAGCAATAAGAATGTGGTGATAATAATACTTGAAAGTATGGGCAAGGAATATATGGGATATTTTAATCACGACCTTGAAGGAGGCAGATATAAAGGCTATACTCCTTTCCTCGATTCACTTGCCAGCCAATCGCTTACTTTTAAATACTCCTATGCCAATGGGAGAAAGAGTATGGATGCAATGCCATCCATTCTGTCGAGTATCCCGATGTTTGTAGAGACATTCTTCCTTACTCCTGCTTCGCTTAATGAAGTTGGCGGTATTGCCAAGGAACTCAGTCGTGATAAATATTATTCGACTTATTTTCACGGAGGTCATAATGAAACTCTTGGATTCAAGGCGTTTACTCATGCCACAGGATATAAAAGTTATTCAGGCTTATCAGAATATGAGAAATCTTCAAAATATAATGGTTATGGAGATTTTGACGGGAAATGGGCTATCTGGGATGAACCTTTCTTCCAATTCTTTGCTGATAATCTCGAAAAATTTCACAGTCCATTTCTTGCTACTATTTTCAGCGCAACCTCGCACCATCCCTACAAGCTACCAGAGGCGTATAAAGATGTTTTCCCTGAGGAGGGAGGGGAGGAAATACATAAATGTATTCGCTATACAGATATGTCGCTTCGCAAATTCTTTGATCGGGTTAAGAAACAACCGTGGTATTCAAATACTATATTCGTCATTGTTGCAGATCATACTAATGAGACCTCGCACGCTGAATATAAGACCGACCTTGGGCTTTTCTCTATTCCAATAATGTTCTATACCCCTGATGGAAGTTTGAAGCCTCAGATGCGCGAAGACGTGATTGCCCAGCAGATTGACATCATGCCTACTCTCTTGAGCTATCTTGGCAAGAAGAATCCTTATGTGTCGTTTGGGACAGACCTTCTAACAACTCCTCCAGAGCAAACTTTTGCAGTGAACTACAACAATGGCATATATCAGTATGTGAAAGGAGATTATGTACTTCAGTTTGATGGGTCATGCCCTCGTGCTATATATAAATACAAGACTGATAGGCTCATGACCAATAATCTTATTGGCAAAGTGAAGGAGCAAGCACAAATGGAGCGCGAGCTAAAAGCTATCATTCAGCAGTATATGCAGCGCATGAACACCAACCACCTTACCGTAAAATAGCGAAATAAAGCCGCGTAACGGAATTTCTGTTGCACGGCTAGGCTTTTATGTGTTTTGGATGAAATGCTCTTAGAAGCGATTTATGGGGCAATTTAGAGTACCCATGACTGACGGTCGAGGTTGCGATAGCATATTGCTTCCTGCACATGGTGAGATAGTACCGGCTCACTTCCTTCGAGATCGGCAATGGTGCGTGCCACTTTCAATATTCTGTCGTAGGCTCTTGCTGACATATTTAGTTTTGTCATGGCGTTTTCAAGTCGGGCAAGTCCTCCTTCATCAAGTTTTACGTGCTTGCGTAGAAGTGACGACGTCATCTGAGCGTTGCAGTGTATGCCTTTAATTCCTTCGAATCGCTTGGTCTGTATTTCTCTTGCGCGAATCACCCGAGAACGTATACATTCGCTCCTCTCAGCCGGGACATCGGAAGAAATCTCTTCAAATGCCACTGGCGACACTTCGATGTGCATATCGATTCGGTCGAGTAAAGGTCCAGAAATTTTATTCATATAGCGGTGTCTTGCACCTGGGTCGCATAGACAAGGCTTGGATGGGTGTCCGAAATATCCGCAAGGGCATGGATTCATTGATGCAACGAGCATGAAAGAAGCTGGATATTCTACGCTATATTTTGCTCGGGAAATAGATATAAGCCTGTCCTCAAGTGGCTGCCGCATTACTTCTAGCACAGAACGGTTAAATTCAGGTAGTTCGTCAAGAAATAATATGCCATTGTGGGCAAGACTAATTTCACCTGGCATAGGACTAGCGCCACCACCCACAAGCGCAACGGGTGAAATGGTGTGATGAGGCGAGCGATAGGGACGCTGTGTCATAAGTGTACTTCCACGTTGCAATTTTCCTGCCACGGAGTGGATTTTAGTCGTTTCGAGAGCTTCGTGGATACTGAGCGGAGGCAGAATAGATGGCAAGCGCTTTGCCATCATAGATTTTCCGGAGCCGGGACTACCCACTAGCAAGATGTTGTGGGCGCCAGCTGAAGCTACTTCAAATGCGCGCTTCACATTATCTTGACCTTTTACGTCGGAAAAATCAAAGTCGTAATGTCCTACTGAATTCATAAATTCTTCGCGAGTACTCACTATTGTGGGTTGAAGCGTGGCAACTCCATTAAAGAAGTTGACAACTTCCAATATATTGTCGGCGCCAAGTACATCAAGGTTATTCACCACTGCTGCTTCTTTAGCATTGGCTCTAGGCATGATAAATCCCTTATATCCAAGTTCACGAGCCTTAATTGCCATTGGAAGTACCCCTTTTACTGGTAGGATAGAACCATCAAGCGACAATTCGCCCATAATCTATATTCGTGGAGATAGTCTGCTGTGAGGCGTTCATCACTAGCAAGGATTCCGATAGCAAGGGGAAGATCGTAGGCAGCACCTTCCTTTTTTATATCAGCAGGTGCCATATTCACCACTACTTGTCGGCGTGGAAATTCGAGCCCAACTTGTCGAAGGGCAGATTTGATACGTTCGTAACTTTCTTTTACGGCAGTGTCTGGGAGGCCTACAATACAGAAGTTTATACCTTTGTCCACCACCACTTCAATGGTGACAATTAAGGCATCAATACCATGTACGGCAGCCCCGTAGGTCTTTGTAAGCATATATGTGGCTATAAATAAGTTGGCTTTTTGGTATTAAATCGTGTAAACGATTTGTCTATTTCCTTTGGAGCAATGACCTAGCTTTTGAAAGTGCTCCATCTATTGCAGGACCTCGATATAGTTGCTTGCCTGCTGAGTCTGTGACAATAAATAGGGGAGTGTTCTTGATTTTTAAATCACTAATAGAGCTATTAGCTACTCCTCCAATTGACCAATAGTGCTTCCATGGAGTCTTTATCTGCCCAAGAGCTTGCTTCCATTGAGCAGTGTCGTTGTCGAGCGTTACATCAGCTAGTTGCAGACGCTTGTCAGAACCAAATTCGTCAGACAAACTTCTAATTCGGTCAATCATCATCGGACGGTTATTGTCGTCAACTCTCCAAAAACATAGGAAATTAACTTTTCCCTTGAAAGGGCTGAATACTTCCACAGAATCGTGAGTAGAATATAGCATGAGGGAATATACCACTTTCTTTGCAGTAGATTCATCCAATTCGTTTTTCATCAGTTTATACCCATTTACCAGTGATGCAGGGCAAGCATCAGGGTCAATCATGGCTAGGAGTTTTTTCACATTAGCTTCGTTGCTAAGATTGCTATAATCATTGAAAAGGAGTAGGGTGCTCACCATGTTATCCTTATTTTCACGGATATATTTCTCTATTGCAATATCAATCATCGACGAATTACCTTTCTCAAATAGCTTTACATTGGTAGTAATGAAGTCATTCCAATCTTCATTCTCATCAGAACCAGTAATTTTGAGGCGGTATGGCTTATTGATTTCACCTTTTAGCTTAACTTCTTCACCATTTTTTACTACCACATGTGCAATGAAGCCCCCTTGGGCGTTATAGATATATGCAACAGTGTAGTCGGGAGCTTCACCTTGATATTTGAACTTTCCATCTTTCATTGTGCCCCAATTAGATTTGACACCATCTGATGTGGCGTAAACTATGCGGATACTCTGGGTTCCACCATCTGAGAATTCGCCTTGGATAACAAATTTGCTACCTCCACAATTAGCCATTAAAAGGGCTAATAAAACCAAATTTAGGGAGGAAAGGAATTTTTTAAGCATACAACTGAATTATAATGTCACACAAAGTTAAGTTTTTCTCACTTATGTGCAAAACTTAAAGAGTTATTGACCATTATGAAGGCTTATCTATCGTTGCAAGGATTATTTTTTATATATATTTTTGTGCAATTTAATATAAATAAAGAAATTACCGTTAATGAGTCTCAACTTAAAACGCTTCATTACTCTTGCGATTTTTTTAGTGGGAATACTTATGAGTATTTCTGCTCAAATTGTCGTTACCGATGACTACAAGCTGGATGCTGATAGCATTCGTAAGGTATATGACGATGGTCCATATTTCACACTTTACAAAGATAATTATTTCACTGCCGGGACAGTGGTGGGGGCAAAACCTACAAAGTATAATACGGATGTGAAGTTCCAAGTGAGTGTGGCACAACGACTCACTAAGAGTACATTGCCATTTCACTCCTATTTGTTTTTGATGTATTCGCAAAAGGTTATGTGGAATGTTCTGGAGGAATCTATGCCCATGCGTGATCTAAATTTCAATCCTGGTATAGGTCTTTCCAAATTGCTTATAGTAAAAGACCGACTTATAGGAAAGACAACCCTTATGCTTGAGCATGAGTCAAATGGCCGTGATAGTATACAGTCGCGCAGTTGGAATAAAATATCATTGAGTGCTGCTATTTTCCTTGGTTCTCAATTTATGATTCATGGAAAATACTGGATTCCTATAATCGACGGCAAAAATAATAAGGATATCTTGAAATATAGCGGTATTTATCAGTCGGGAATACAGGTAATGTCAAAAGATAACCGTTATGGATTTGCAATAACATTGATAAAGAGGCAGGGCTGGAACCTCAATTTTAATACGATAGTGGAGTTGAATTGCAGAATTTTCAAAAACGAAAATCAATATTTCTTCCTTCAATACTATAATGGTTACGGAGAAAACTTGCTTGATTACAATAAGTTCCATTCAAGAGTGAGATTAGGAATCGTGATTAAGCCTAAATTCTTCAGTGAATATTAAAAATACTCTAAAATGAAATATCTATCGCTTGTTTTATTAATTTGTTTAAGTGCTTTGAATATATCTGCCGAAGAAAAAGATTCTAACCTCACAATGCTGGTTGGGACTTACACAGGCGCTGGAAGTAATGGTATTTATTCCATGCGTTTTAATGAAGATAGTGGTGATTTCACCATGCTCGATTCAGCTAAAGTGGCTAATCCTTCTTATCTTACACTCTCCCACGACAACAAATATGTATATGCCGTGAGTGAAGGCGGGAAAGATGACTCTAAGCTAAATGCTTTTAAGTTTAGCAAGCGCGACGGAAAGTTTAAATTCCTCAATAGCGTGAGTTCACAAGGTTCTTCGCCTTGTTATGTAAGCACTGTTGATAATGCTATGATAGTGGCCAACTATGGAGATGGCGTTCTTTCAGTATTTAATCCCCTTTATGATGGGAAATTACTAGATGCCTCACAAACGATGAAATATCAGACTACAGGCCCTGTAAAAGGCCGTCAGGATGGCGCACATTTGCATTGTGCAGTGGCATCTCCAGATATGAAGTATCTTTTTGCTACGAATCTAGGTGGCGACTGCATCTATCAATATTGGTTGTTTAAGGTAGGAGATGAGGTGCTACTGCGTTCCTCAGACACTGAAATGATAAGAGTGGCGCCAGGTTCAGGGCCAAGACATCTGATTTTCTCTCCTAATGGTCAGAATGCTTATTTGATAAGCGAAATCGGTGGCACTGTGACTGCATTTCATTATGATGGAAATACACTTAATGAGTTCCAGACAGTACAGGTAGATTCCTTAAAAGCTGCTGGAAGTGGTGATATTCATATTAGTCCTGACGGAAGATACTTATACGCTAGTAATCGTTTAAAGGGAGATGGAATAGCAATTATGCAGGTGGCAGATGATGGTAGCCTCACCAAATGTGCTTATCAGGACACAAAGCGCCATCCACGCAATTTTATTATCACACCTAATGGCAAGTATTTGCTTGTGGCTTGTAGAGATGATAATACTATTCAAATCTTTAAAATAAACATAGAAACAGGCTTACTTGAAGATACTGGGAAGGCTATCACACTCAGCAAGCCAGTGTGTATAAAGTTTGCCAATTAATAAAAATGGCTATATGATATAATGAAAGCAGCTGAAAAGCTGCTTTTTATTGTTTCTTGATAACCATTTTGGCATTCCACATTGCTATAGCACTATTATAGAAAGTAGTGAATTCGGCATTCTTCGATGCAGGCTGTCTTGTCCTGTTTATATCCCAATTCTGTATAGCTTTGATTCTGTTCCCCTCTTGTGAATAAATAGCACTTATAGTTCCAAAATCAGATTTCAGCGATACTGACTTAGGCATTGTTTCTATGGCGAAGCCTTCGGGTATAGTGATATTTATTGTGTCGGCATATACTTCGCCAGCTAATTCAAATGGAATGGTGCGATTAACACAATCATATCTACTGCTATTACTCCTGATTGGGTTAATTGGGAGAAATAAGCGTATGCCGGTAGATTTGCCTAATTTTGGAGCCTCAATCACATAATCCGTTATAAATACTGGCTCACACGATTTGTATCGTGTGCTTTTTATATTCTTTATTGTGCAATTGTTTATGCTAGATCTTCTTCTGAGTTGTTCAATTTGTCCGTTAGGAGTTAATTCTGCAAAGAGCTCATTTCCTTCGTAAAATCGTAGAGATTTATGCTCTGACACATTAAGTGAACCACTGAAGTCTGGATTTACTGTCACATCATAGTTAATAGAACTTTGAGTAGCGTTTGAAGGATATTCCGGAACTCTTGCCATCACGCCCTTTCCATCTTTTATCACTAAGGCATTGTGTCCAGCTATTGAATTGTGGATATATCCAAAAGGTAGAGAAGGATTGGTACATTCAAGCCAGAGAGTATCGCCTACCAACGGCACTCTGAGAATGGCGTGGTTCATTTGCTCCATATTTGCAAAGCCTGGAATTAAATCCCTATAGATTGTGCTAATTGTGACATAATCAGAACGGATACCAATTTCATTAAGCATAGACTTCATATAGAAAGATAATGCTTTACAATCGCCAAATCCAAGAGTGAAGGTCTTTATAGGACTAATTGGTTTGTAGCCGCCGATTCCGAGTTGTATACTCACATATCTTGTCGTATTCTCGAGAAGGTTATAAATACATTTCACCTTTGAGCGGTCGGTTTTGCAAGTATCCGTTAACGCATGTAGCTTTACTTTTAGCTCCTCGCTAATAGGAGCTTCTGCTTCTTTTAGCAGCAAAGACTCCCATTTGCCAAGACTTTCCCAAGTGCTGAGACTTCCAGGATGCTTGTCGAATATAAAATTTGTAGGAGCAAAACGTATTTTAGGAATAATTTCATCTATATCGCATGAAAATTGCTCTCCAGAAGGAATTGCTTTTATGTTTTTGAGAGAGGCCGTAACTATGATTTTACCCGAATCATCTTTACCTATATTCACAGCATTTTTAACTCCTGACTCATAAAATCGGCAACCCATCTCTTGTGGTACAATCAGTTTGTAGTCGGATTTTTCTACCGATTGAGCAAAGTAACTTTGTGGCGATAGGGATGGGAAAGCAATGATTCCATTTTCATTTGACACCTGCCATTTATACTCTACTCTATATGGGTATTGCGGAACATAACATTCAAGAAAGTAAGTAATGTTTCCCTCTGCCAAGGCTTGAGAATATTCAGAACTATTCAAATCTGATTTAGAGAATTTCTTTATAATGTTTCCCAAAGTGTCTGTGACGGTCCCGCTGAATTTGTCCAATTTCTCGAACTGTGAGCATTTTGTTGAGAAATGTGCTGCATTGTCGCCGTTTGCATCAAGTATAGTGATGATATAGGTGTAGGTCTCAGTGCTATTAGTCAAAGAGTTGCACTGAATTAGTTTCCTATCCAGATTGACCACTGAATGAGCATCCTTTTTCATCGCTGGTGATATCGCCATGATAGGAATAAATAGGCCTATGATGGAAGTAAATAAGAGTGTTGTGAGGCACCGTTTCATAATTGTGCTGTATTTGACACAGAAGCGGTATTTGCAGCTTTTTTAAGCACTACCATACCATTGTTTTTCTCTACTAATATAGACCAGAAATCTTTTAATAACTTATATTCTTCGGGTGCAAAAAGAGTCTTGGACAATATGAAGCGGTATTGTGCAGTGATATTATTATCTGAATTAGCCGAAACCGAATATATGCATTTTGCGGCATTATTAGGTAACGTGAATGTTTGAGATTTAGGCATTTCCTCCACTATATATCCCTTTGGAATGGCTATAGTAGTATTGATTATACATTCTTCAGGATAAGACATTTCAATAGGTAGTTTGCGATCTACTTGCACAAATTTATTCTCGCTCTTATCTGGTATAATCATAGGATTGATATATATAATGCTGTCGTTCACTGTGGCGTCACCTTCAAAATCCATTTTCATTGTAACATCTGGTGCGAATTTGTCAATATTTTTAATTGCGAGATTGTTTATGCGCACGTTCAATGCGTTTTCAATATTTGACTTAAACTTAGCCTCACTGCTAGAATTGTAAGATTTTCTGCAAGCAAGAGCATGCTGGCCCATCAGAATAGCACTTCTAGTCCCTTTTATTAGACCATTTTCATCTAGAGAGGCTATTAGTTGGTAGTTCGCCATATTCTTAGAAAGCTTTGTGAGATTTGCCCATCGAGAACTCTCGTTAATATTCTTGTCAAGGATTCTTGCGCGATTCACGTTAAGAATATTTGGTAATATATTTATATATCCGTTAATGCATGATGCGTCGATATATTCAGGAGTATTATTTGAGCCTATAAACCGCACTACAAAAGTGTTGAATGATGAAAGCGAAGGGTGTGTTAGTGGGAGGACTCCCTCATCGCGTGTGCGAAGAAGAGTAGGAGTGCAGCTGATTCCAGCATCACGTAGCATACTCATCAGCACAAAGTTAATTGAAGCATTAGATCCAGTTCCAGCAGATATGTCTTTTTTTATATCATCTGACCACAACTTATATTTATCGTTCCATTTCATTTTTTTATTTAGAAGGTTGAAGATAGCCGACACTTTATCTTCAATACTTGGTAAAGTCTCTAATTTGAGCGAAGCCATTTCATTAGAAAATGGATTTTTCATATTAAGAAGGCCCCCAAAACTACTATCATTAATTACCATATCATCCACGTCGTTCCAGCTAGATGAGAAAGATTTATATAATGACCCAGGAAATTGGTAGCCAGACATCTCGAAATCCACATGTGCGCGGTAATCACTTGGGCACCAAGTGTAATCGTCGGCTTTGACAGCTTCCATATTGTTGCCCTCGAAGGATAATTCTGTAGTTCTCACGGTTAGAGGTTGAGAAGCACCTCCTAAGTTCCCTCCAATTGTGAAATTTACAATGCCAGGTTTGCGTTCAGTAATAAGTTTGCCGTGACCTCGCATTTCAAGATTAAAGGCAAAATATTCAGGAATCGCAACTTCATATCTAGAATATACCACAGGAATGCTGGCTTGTCCATACCATGAACTTAGAGATGAAAGAACCTCCGAGTGTATTTTATATTTGTACTCAATAACCGATCCAACCTTCACATTTGGGATAGTAAACTTAACAAGCATAGTGTTAGGTGATACTCTTTCTTTGAATATTAAGTTCGCAGGCATTTTGGTTTTTACAATTTTTCCATTCTCCAGATTGAATGATTGTGCTGAAATGTCAAACACTTCTTCCCTGTTACGCACGGAACCATCAATGTAATGATAAAGGATTTCAATATTAGCCATATCCCCGCCATCCTGCTTGAGGACTTTAATACGGTTGAGATATTCATAATTAATATAAAAACCCTGTTGGTCATTATAAAAGTAAGATGCATATCCAGTTTTTGCTAAATATAAAGCTGATGCAGTGGAATCTGGGGTGTAAGTTTTTAATTCTAATTCTTGCTTTGTGGGCTTTCCAAATTTTGTGTTTATTGTAAGCTCTGTTACCGCAGAGGCGGTTAACCCTGTAGCAAATACCATAATAGCAACAAAAATTAATTTCTTTAGAAAAGAGAATGTTTTAGTCATAACTAGTAATACTTTAAGATTAAATTAAAGGGTTTTTATGAAGATAGAATACAGCCTAGCGCTTGCTATCAGTGTAAATAAAGTTCATGACATTACTTCAATAATACAAAGATAATATAATTCCATAATGAAATGTAAAGAACTATAAAATATGTGCCTATAATTGATTAATTCACACTAAACAGTTATTGAAGTTTAGGCAATGATAACGTTTTATCCCTATAAAAGGACTAGAGGCATATTTAGTCATAATTTATTCCCTAATGTGACTGAATCGCTCTTAGTAGCTTTCGTTCAGATAAGCATGTATTATACTTCCTCGTAAGACTCAATTGTTATTTGACCGTGAGACGGTCAGTATTCATGCGTTGCATATACTGTTGGATAATTGCCTTTAGCTCATGTTCCATTATTACTTGTTGGTGGATTCTTCCGAGTAAGTTATGCTTCATGAGACGATCAGTCTTGTAATTATATATAGCTTTTGTCTGTTTACCGTCAAATTGAAGTACATAATCCCCTTTCACATACTGATATATGCCATTATTATAGTTTACGGCATAAGTATTATGGGCTGCTGTATTGATAAGGTCTTTTCCAAACGAAATGTATGGATGGTCATAGCCTAGATAGCCAAGTACTGTAGGCATAATATCGATTTGCTGTGCAATACTTTTTACGCGATATGCTGCCAACGTGGTGTCACCTGGAGCATAGAATATGATAGGGATACTGAATAACCCAAGGTCGGATTCGTATTCAGGTCTAGCAGTTTGGTTAGTATGGTCGGCAGTGATTACAAACAAGGTATTTTTAAACCATTTTTGATGACTAGCCTTTACAAAGAAGTTTCTCAATGCCATATCAGTATAGCTCACGCATTTCTGAATAGGCAGATTTCCTTCTGGAAAGCGGCTCTTATATTGATCTGGAATCACAAAAGGATGGTGCGATGATGCCGTGAATATAGTGGTCATGAATGGTTGCTTAAAGCTATTCATTTTGTCGGCATAGAATTGCATGAAAGGATCATCCCAAATGGCCCATGTGCCGTCATAATCAGCAGAGTTGTACCCACCTGGTTTGTTTTCGTATTCAGTCATGCCGTAATAGTCTTTAAAACCAACTGAACGAGCGAATGCCTCAAACCCCATAGAACCATTAGGAGCACCATGGAAGAATGCTGTGTAGTAGCCTTTTTTATCGAGTTCGCCAGCTATACTTGATACTTTGTTGAGTGATGCAGGAGTGAGGAAGAATGGCTCTACAAACATTGGAATACCTGATAGGACAGAAGGCATACCATCAATGCTCTTTCTCCCGTTGCCATAAGAATATTGATAGGTGAGTGAATTCTTCATTAATCCGTCCAAGAAAGGCATATATCCCTTATAGTTCACACTGTCTATGTCGCGATTGAGCCAAGCACTATATTCTTTACCAAAACTCTCAATGATTATTACAACAACGTTTTTAGGAGCGAATGTCTTGCCTTGTATTGGTTTGTGAACTGGCGAGAAAGTGCGTTCCATTTCGGCATCCGACATGTAATGAGGTGTTTCAAAAGCCTTCTTTCCAATAGTGCGGATTATTGAGAATGGAGTATTAAGCACCAAGGCTGCCTCAACGGGTCGATTCACATATTGGTTGGCATTGCTTATGGTGATAGGCCGCACTGCATGGCCTACACCGCCTCTAATTCCTATTACGCATAGTGGGATAGTGATAATTAACGCCAATATCAGAGTTGCATAGTAAGTGAAAAGAGTAACCCTATAACGTGGTTTTGGTGTGCGATACATTATCCATATTCCAATCACCAGAATTATGAAAATAAGCACTAGATACCAATGATTCACAAATTCACGCATAATGATTGAGAAAATGTTTCCTTCGTTGCTGAATTCGCTAAAAACAGTGGCAGTGGTGCGTCGTCCGGTGTATTGGAAATATACAGAATCACCAAGATTTGCCATTAAAGCCAATGCGTTTGAAATGACGTAGAACAGCTTGGTTATTGCGTAGTATTTAGGTTTTTCCTTGCCATGAAAAGGGAAGAGAACCAGTAGAATGTAAATAGCATTGATGTAGATTATGGCTGTGGTATCAAACTTAAAACTCCCCCAAGTCATACTTGTGAAAAGGTCCCAATTTATATATGGGGCAAACATGCTGTAATTAACAAAGAAGAAAATCAAGCGTGCCAGCATGAACATGATATAGGCAAGTATGATATTGCAAATCACACTTCCGATTATAGATTGGGAGAAGATTTTAAATTTCATTACAGCTTGTTTATTTAAGAGCCTTAAAAACCTTTTTAAACCTCTGTTTTCTGCGTCTGAGGTTGTGATATCTGTTATAGGCTTTCAATGCTTCTGCTTGTATCACATTTACATCGCTTCTTTGTGCTTCAGCGTAATATTTTGCGAGTTTAAGGGTCTCCGCTAGGCTTTCGTTAAGACTTTGAAAGTTGCGCATCAGCTTAGCGTGAGAAGTAATATCAAATTTCATTCTATTAATGTCCAGAAGATTCAGGTTCATTTCTTCGTCAAAGAGCACGTTTCCTGGAGAAAAATCGCGGTGATAAACTCCTTTGCTGTGAAGATTTACCATTAGTTGAGCAAGCGCCCTGAGTAATCTTTCGTTGTTTGGAATATTCTCCCAAAACCTAATTTCTTCACCATTAACTTTTAAGCTCACATAATAGCTTCTCTCAAGAAGCATATTTTTATAGCACCTAATGCATGCTACGGGTTCAGGGGTGAGAAAACCTTTCTCCGTGAGTTTTAATGCATTCAGATAGGAGGCTTGAGCTTTTCCGTGACGTAAAAAAGTATATGCAAAACGATTGTAAAGAGGTGGAATCTTGAAGCTTTTGATTATCAATTCAATATTTTGTTGCTCCCCTTTATCGTTCTTTACACTGACAATGTCCTTAAAAACAGTATTTCGCGCAGTGTAAATCACCGTACCTAAATCCTCTTTCCTGTATGGAATTTTCTCTAAATAATCCTTAAGAAAAGCATATTTTGGATTGATGATTGCCTTAATGTTCATTAGCCTTTTATCCTTTTTTCTTATTCTAAATGTAAGCCAATGCAAACTTACTCAAAAACTCTGAAATAATCAATAATAAAGGACAAATGCCATTATTTGGCTAGAACCTCGTCGTAAACGCTGTCTATATGTTCGTAGAAATGGCGATAAGATAGATTGTCTTCAAAATACTTTTGGGCTGCCGTTCCTATTTTGTCGCGTAGCTCCCTAGACTTTATAAGGGATGAAATAGCATCTGTGAGAAGGTGGAAATCATCAGGCGTGACTAAAATACCAGTTTGCCCATTGATGATGTATTCCTTTTGAGCTCCATTGTCTGATGCAATATGAGGTTTTCCCCACATCATATATTCCAGGTTTGTCAATCCGAATGGTTCGCGATAAACTGATGGCAGTACTCCTACGTCGCATTGGCGTATAAACGACTGGACGTAACGCTGGAAGCCAAGGAATGTGATGTTTGCAATCAGCTGGTTTGCCACAATAAATGCCTTTTGTTGGCTCACATATCGTTGTTCTCCTTCACCGATTACAAACAAATGGAAAGAATCTTTAGGAAGTTGGCTAATAGCCTTTAGAAGGTTCTCAAATCCCTTTTCCTTGCAGATTCGGCCATGGAACATAAGAATTACCTTAGATGGATCAATATTATATTTTTCGCGAAGATTTGGCACATCGCTGTTAGAAATGTCATGTTTTCTCACGCTATCGTGAATTACGACGAGCTTATCCGGGTCAATCTTGGGGTTTGAGATAAGGAATTCGTCTTTAGCAAGCTCTGAAACGAATATAATTTTATCTAGTTCCTTATAAAGTTTGCGATAAATCATGCCTCCCTTGGCCTTCTTCACAAAATGGCGTGTAAGGACAATCCTTGTACGATTATTTTCTGAGATGTGGCGCGCCAAAATGGCAGTAGCCGCGTCTTTAAAATTATGGACGTGGACTATGTTCTTATTGCGCTTAATAAGTCGAGCAAAACGCACTGGGCTGTCGAAATCAGTCATTCCTTTTAGTGGAAGTATTGAGATAGGCAGTTCCAATTGTCGGAAATGATTAATCGTGGGTTCGTATTTTCTGCACACGATTTCCACGTAGTTTCCATTTTTCTTCAGCTCGGAAGATAAATCGTAGGCATATTGTTCTATACCTCCCCACACTTTGTTTGAAACGAGTTGGAAAACATTTTTCATGCCGCAGGAGTTTTTTAAGGATTGAAATTTCTACGTGCTGACCTATAAGTGATGAAAGCAGAGCGTGCAGCCACTTGGCTTATCTCCTTGCCTTCATGACCGTCGGCAATCCCTAGCTTGAGAATAAAAGTACTTACAAAAGCCTTAGCGGCCTTAGTGTAAGGTGTGATAATCCAAGGTTTCTTTCCCTCTTTCACTAGAATCCTGGAATTTATCAAGGCGTAACTCTCTTCTTTTCGTGCATATTCATGATAGGAGTTGCATTTATAATGAAGAAGTTGCCCAGGGATAAGATGAGGAGTGATAGTGGGCTGGAAAATCACGATTTCATTCACGTCACGTAGATTCCACGTAGCATATCGTTTATCAAAAAGGCGTGTTGGCTCATCAGGATGCCAACCGCTATGTTTTATGGGCTTGTTACAATAGAAATTAAGACGGCTAACGCTATATATTCTATGTTCGAAACCATCTTCTTTAAGCTTTATAATAGCTTGACGCATAGTTTCATCCAAGATTTCATCTGCATCCACTGACAATACGTAGCTGTGAGAAGCGAGAGAAACGGCATATTGTTTCTGAGCTCCAAATCCGTTAAACTTTCGCTGAGTGATTTTGCAATTAAAATCCTTGCATATCTCTACTGTTTTATCGGTAGAATAAGAGTCGACGACAATAATTTCATCCGCGACGCCTTGAAGAGAAGTCAAGCACTGTGCAATTCGGTCTTCTTCGTTATAGGTAATTATAGTAGCCGTAATTTCCTTCATGGCAATTTTATGCGTTTTATGTGACAAAAATACAATAAACCTATTTCTTATGCAAAACAAATATATCACTGAAGAATGTTTTTTGTGTAACTTTGTGGCATAATTTTTGAGATATAAAAGACAAAATAAATTTAAGGTCATGGCTAAAGAAGATAAAATATTGTTTACGATCGTAACAGTAACCTACAATAGTAAGGAGACGCTGGAACCTACTATTAAGAGTGTTGCCATGCAAGATTATAAGAATTATGAATATTTGGTTATAGATGGAGGTTCCACTGATGGGACGCAAGATATAATCAAGAAATATGAGAATAATATAAACACTTGGGTATCAGAGCGTGATGAGGGTATTTATGATGCCATGAACAAAGCCACAAGAATGGCAAAAGGAGAGTGGATATTATTTCTAAACAGTGGAGATTTGTTTGTGTCGCATAATATTTTGAGCACTCTTGCTATCCATATGCAAGATTGTGAATATGATGTGATTTATGGCGACATCCTTATAGATTCAAATGGGGATAGGATAACTAAAGAGGCTGATGAACCATGCAATATGCATAGAATGTATTTCTGTCACCAGAGTGCTTTTGTTAGAACAAAGATTTTGAAAGAAATGCCTTTTGATACAAGGTTCAAAATGTCGGCTGACCTCCATTTCTTTAAGCGTTGCTACACAAATGGATTGTCATTCTTCCACTTGCATGAACCACTTGTTTTCTATGACCGCAATGGTATATCCAATACCAACCGTGTAGCTGGTTTATTGGATAATGTTCGGGTAATCAAGGATTTAGATAAAGGGGATGAAAAGTTTATCTTCTTGCTTAGATTATATTTTGTAATATATCGAATTAAGATTTCTTCTATATTTAAAAAGAAGAAATCCCTAGAGCGCGAAAATAGCTAAGTTCTGTTTGTCGTGCAGTTTCGTTCCACGTGTAACGTTTTACGCGTTGATGTCCAAAGTCGATTAGTTGCGAACGTCGCTCTGGATTATTAATAACATTATTTATAGCTCTGATTATATCCGGCACTGAATAAGGGTCGAAAAATTCGCCAGCATAGCCTGCTATTTCCGGAAAGCAACTTGTATTACTTAATGCGATAGGACAACTAAAGGAATATGCTTCAAGAATTGGTATTCCAAACCCTTCATAAATAGACGGATACACAAATACATGTGCTTGACTATAGAGCTGTTCCAATTCTAAATCATTGGCGTTCACATATATTATCTCATCTTTAAGCCCAGCATTTTCAAAAGATGTTAATTCCCCAGATTTAAATTTTTTGCCGGTGCACACAAGTTTCAGGTCTGGATTTTCGCAATGAATTATTTTAAATGCTTCAAGAAGTCTGTCGAAGTTTTTATAACCACTACGTTCGCCTACATAAAGTATATACTTTTCCGGCAGTATTAATTTGTTATAGCCTGTGATTGTAGTGTTTATACCGTGATAAATGACATCAATTTTATCCGGGTCAACATTCAGAATCTTAACCAAATCATTTTTTGTATTCTGACTAATTGCGATTATTCGTGTGGCCTTTTCCACTAGTAATGCCTTGTTTGAGGCTGTTTTATCATCTTTAGAGAAGTATTCAGGAAACTTCTCGTGTATCATGTCATGAACGGTGAGTACAAATTTCTTATCCTTAAGATATGGAAGAAAATATGGATTGTAATATGTTGGGTGCAGAAGGTCGAATTCTCTGGCTAGTTTAATAATTGTATTCCAGTTGTTTGCGATCTTAAACATTCCTCGTAACATTTTGTATATCTGTTCTGGCACCCCTGCATAATACTGCGTTATGTCCTTTTCACTTATGTAGTAGTTTTTTGAAAATATGATAGCTATTTTAGAGTCCACGTGCTCCATCCGTTTGGCCAATTCATAGAAGTATCGTGAAATTCCACCATATTTCTGAGTCTCAAAGATTTGGTTGTCGTAAAGTACACTTATTTGTCGTGAAGGGCTTGGCATATATTTGTAATGATTTTTAGTAGAGATATTGTAAATTAAAGTTGTAAACGAGGTAAATTCAGATAATGCTTTCTGTCTTCGGGAGATAGCCTTTCAATCGCATAACGGAGGGCTGTTCGTGGCATTTGCTGGGCTCTAGCGACAAGATATTCCTTTAAAACTGATTTATCTTTCTTTCCTATCTCTCGAAGCATCCAGCCAGAGGCTTTGTGGATAAGGTCATGAGTGTGATTTATGTATTTGTCGCACAGCTCTAACGTGGGTTCAAATAATCCATTACGAATAAGTGTAATGGTTGAAACAATTGCAATTCGTTGCTCCCACATATTTTTGCTTTCTGAAAGCTGGTTGAGAATCTCTCTTGAGTGGTTAATGAGATGTTGTCCTAGTAGGTAAGGACAAGAAAGGTCCACCAAATCCCAATTATTGATGTATCTTGTATTTGAAAGATAGAAATTTATAATACGTGTCTTATCCTCTTCATTTTTTACCTTTTTATATTTCTTAACGAGAGCGAGGAGAGCAGATAAGCGAAATTCATGAATAGGGTCATGAAGAAGAATTTTTATGACATCGAAATTCTCCTCATAGAATTGTTCTGCAATTTTTCTATTACAAGGAACAGTGAGTCCGATGAAAATGTCACCTTCACCATATTGACCTTTCCCAGTCTTGAAAAAACTTGATAGAATTTTTATTTTCTCAGGGTTTGAATTTTCCATGAGAAAATATTTCCATTTATCGGCTTCAATCATTGATAAAACAGAATGTTAAATAAGTTAAGATTTCATGTGTTCCGACAACAAAGATATGCTAAAATCCTTAAAATAACTCGAGCAATTGTCAGGAGTTTGAAATAAAATTAAATTCTCAAGCGCTTAAAATGATACTAAAATGCAGAAAATCAGGTAGAAAGAAGAAAAAATCTAGGTTTAAAAAATAATTCAGAAAAAATCGCAAAATAGGAAAATGTGAAATGCGAGTCAAAAACTGCACTCATTCTATTAAAATTTGTATTTTTGTTGTCAAATCACAATTTACCAGAATTATGGTATTAAATTATATTTGGATTGCATTTTTTGCGATTGCGTTTGTTGTAGCGTTGTACGAAACAATTTTCCACGGGAATGTTGAAATATGGTCGACAATCATGAATTCATCATTTTCATCTGCGGCTCAAGCATTTCAGATTTCATTAGGTCTAACTGGAATTCTATCACTCTGGATGGGTTTGATGAAAATTGGAGAGCGCGGAGGTGTGATTCAATTTTTCGGCAGAGTAATCAGCCCGTTGTTTTCTCGACTTTTCCCTGGTATTCCTAAAGGTCATCCGGCTATGGGAGCAATCTTTATGAATGTTAGTGCGAATATGCTCGGCCTGGACAATGCGGCGACTCCGCTAGGGTTGAAGGCTATGCAAGACTTGCAGTCGCTCAACAAGGAGAAAGACACTGCCACGAATGCCATGTTGATGTTTTTGATTCTTAACGCTTCGGGCCTTTGTCTCATACCAATTGGTGTGATGATGTATCGCGCACAGTGTGGAGCAACAAACCCTACTGATGTATTTATGCCTATATTGATTGCTACTACGGCGGCTACGCTGTTTGGTATCATTGCTTTATGCATAAAACAAAAAATAAAAATTGATTGGGTTATATTGAGCTATATACTTGGTATTATTGCACTTATAGGTGTGATAGTGTGGTTTTTCTCCGCATTGCCTCAAGACAAAGTTCAATTATATTCGAGTTTTGCAGCAAATCTAATTCTGTTTTGTGTTATAATTGGTTTCCTGATTGCGGGCTTCAGAAAGCATGTAAATATGTATGAAGCTTTTATTGAAGGCGCTAAGGAAGGCTTTAAAACTGCAGTGATGATTATACCTTATTTGGTGGCTATTTTGGTTGCAATCGGTGTGTTCAGGGCCAGTGGCGCAATGACTGTGCTTACTGATGCTGTTACCGCAGGCATTAATGCTTTAGGTATTGATGCTGAATGGGTTGGTGCATTGCCAACGGCTATAATGAAGCCTCTAAGCGGAAGCGGTTCACGAGGTATGATGGTAGATGTGATGAATACTTATGGAGCTGATTCATTTGTGTCGCGCGTGGCTTGTTGTTTGCAAGGTAGTACTGACACAACATTCTATATATTAGCAGTTTACTTCGGAAGCGTTGGTATTAAAAAAACCAGATATGCAGTGCCTTATGCATTGATGGCTGATATTGTAGGCAGCATTATTGCGGTGCTCTGTGCTTATTTCTTCTTTAAATAACTTTCAGGTTTAGTTGAAAATTTATAAATAATCAAATGAGGTAGCTGAAATTTTTGTTTCTGCGTTCATTTGCATTATCTTTGCATTGGATACTATGCTTCTGCTCGAGGTCTAAAATCATTGGGCGGTTGCATTATCTTTGTGATTGCTAACGAGTAACACATGTCAGAAATTAATTTTATTAGCCAAGGCGTAGCAATGCCTGATTTTAATCAAGACACTGTGAGAGAGTGGATAAATCAGGTGGCCCGCAGTTTTGATAAAAATGTGGGTGCTTTGACGTATATTTTTTGCAACGATACAAAGATTTTAGAAGTCAACCGACAGTATCTTCATCACGATTATTTCACGGATATTATCACATTCGACTATTCTACAAAGCGTAGAATAAGTGGCGATATGTTCATATCTTTAGAGACTATTGCCACTAATGCTGAGCAGTTTGGAAAGAATTATGATGAAGAATTGATGCGCGTTGTGATACATGGTGTGTTGCATCTTGTTGGAATTAATGACAAAGGTGAAGGTGAGAGGGAAGTTATGGAACGTCATGAGAATGAGGCACTTGCCCTTCTTGCTTAATTTGTTTTAGGTATGAAATTTGAATATGATGTTATAGTGATTGGTGCCGGCCATGCTGGATGTGAGGCTGCTTGTGCGGCAGCTCACTTAGGTTCTACAACCTTGCTTATCACTCTAGATATGAATAAGATAGCTCAAATGAGCTGTAATCCTGCTGTAGGTGGTATAGCTAAAGGACAGATAGTCAGAGAAATAGATGCTTTAGGAGGAGAAATGGGTAAAGTAACTGACCGCTCCGCTATCCAATTCCGCATGCTAAACAGATCGAAGGGCCCTGCTATGTGGAGTCCTCGTGCTCAGTCTGACAGAATGAAATTTATGGCCGACTGGCGAAGTATAATTGAACATACGCCTAACCTATATATGTGGCAGGATGATGTAATAGGTCTAGATGTCGAAGACGGACAGATCAAAGGTGTAAAGACTGCTTTTGGTGTCAATTTCAAAGCAAAAAGCGTTGTCTTGACTGCTGGTACATTCCTTAATGGATTGATGCATATTGGACGTGTAAAACTTAAAGGCGGCCGTATATCCGAGCCGGCTTCCCATGGTATAACAGAACAGTTAAAAGAGCTTGGTTTTACCACGGAGCGGATGAAAACAGGAACTCCGGTTAGAATAGATGCTCGCACAATTGACTTTAGCCTTGCTCAAAAACAAGAAGGAGAAGATGATTTTCATAAGTTTTCTTTCCTCCCTACTGTCGAAAGAAAGCTAGTTCAAAGGCCATGTTGGATTGTTAATACAAACCCCGAAGTTCACGAAATTTTGCGTGATGGTCTGCCTGATTCACCACTGTTCAATGGACAGATAAAGAGTATTGGGCCGCGTTACTGTCCTAGTATTGAAACTAAGATCGTGACATTTGCCGAGAAGGATTCTCATCAACTATTTCTTGAACCTGAAGGCGAGACGACAGAAGAATATTATGTAAATGGGTTTTCTTCGTCTTTGCCATTAGAAGTGCAATTTAATGCATTGCAAAAGGTACCTGCATTGGCTAATGTGCAAATTTACCGTCCTGGATATGCTATAGAATATGACTATTTTGACCCAACTCAGCTGCGACATACGCTAGAAACAAAGCGTGTAAGCGGATTGTTTTTTGCTGGGCAGGTCAATGGCACTACTGGATATGAGGAAGCTGCAGGACAGGGCTTGATAGCGGGAATTAACGCTCATCAAAAGAGCATTGGAGCTGAACCTTTTGTTCTTGGTAGAGATGAGGCTTATATTGGTGTGCTTATCGACGATCTTGTTACAAAGGGCGTGGATGAGCCATACAGAATGTTTACTTCTCGTGCTGAGTATAGAATACTTTTGCGTCAGGATGATGCAGATATGAGACTAACTGAAAAGTCGTACAATCTAGGTCTTGCTACAAGAGAGCGTTATGAATTGATGCTTTCTAAGCGTGAGCAAAGAGATAAATTGATAGAGTTCTGCAAGGAATTTTCAATCAAACCTTCTTTGATAAATGAAGACTTGGAGAAGCTGGGAACGTCTGCTTTGAAAGAGGGGTGCAAACTTTATAATTTAATTTTGCGTCCGCAACTAGATATCAATATGCTTGCAGGAATTATTTCACAGCTAGCTTCTTTTATTCAAACAATTGAAGAGAATAGACGAAGTGAGATAATAGAAGCCGCAGAAATTATGATGAAGTATCAAGGATATATTGATAGGGAAAAACAAATTGCCGATAAGATTCTTCGACTTGAACATGTAAAACTCAAGGGTAAGATAGATTATGAGCAAGTTTTGGCTCTTTCTACTGAGGCAAGGCAGAAGCTTGTAAAGATAGATCCGGAGACTGTGGCTCAAGCGGCAAGAATTCCCGGAATATCTCCGAGCGATATCAATATATTGCTTTTACTATTAGGGAGATAGATTTAATTTGTTTCACGTGGAACACAATAAAAAGATAAAATATAATATGGAACAAGAAAAGATTGAAAGAGTAAAGAACATCATTCGCGATGTACCAGATTTTCCTACTAAAGGAGTGCTATTTCGTGACCTTACTACTGCTTTCAAGGATGGAGAAGCTTTACATGATGTAAGTGATGCTTTGAAAGAACTTTACAAAGGACTTGGTGTAACTAAAGTGGTGGGTATTGAAGCTCGCGGTTTCATCGGTGCATCAATATTGGCCTATGAATTGAACGCTGGTTTCGTGCCATTGCGTAAACCGGGAAAACTACCTGCTGATACTATCCAAAAAACTTACAACAAGGAATACGGAACGGACACTATCGAAATCCATCGTGATGCAATAGATGAAAACGATATCGTTGTACTACATGATGACGTGCTTGCAACTGGAGGAACAATGGCTGCAGCATATGAATTGGTGAAGAGCCGTAACCCTAAGAAAATATATATCAACTTTATTATAGAGCTTAGCGCGCTTAATGGGCGCAAGGCTTTCCCTGAAGATGTTGATATGACATCACTGATAGTATATTAATAAATAGTAATTGTGGATGCGCGCGAAGACTTAAAACTCAAGGTTAGCTTGCTGCCAGATTCTCCTGGCGTTTATCTTTACTATGATAGCGAAGGGACTGTTATCTATGTGGGCAAAGCAAAAAAGCTGAAGAGGAGAGTAAGTTCATATTTTAATCGTGTGCATACACTTGCGAGGACGAATATCCTGGTTAAGAATATTCGCGATCTTAAATATATCGTTGTAGATACTGAAGAGGATGCACTCCATTTGGAGAACAGCCTTATTAAGGAATACAAACCTCGCTATAACGTATTACTAAAAGATGATAAATCATACCCGTGGATATGCGTTACTAACGAATTGTATCCACGGGTATTTCTTACCCGTTCAACTCCTGCTAAAGGTGGTAAGTACTACGGACCTTATGCAAATGTGGGTGTAGCACGAACTGTTATAGAGCTGATCCGTGAGTTATATCCTATACGAACTTGTAGAAACGCAATCACACAGGAAGCAATTGACAAGCATAAATTTGGGCTTTGTCTTCAATATCATATAAAAAACTGCCTTGGCTGTTGTGTAGGAGAGATATCTCCTGAGAAATATAAAGAATTTATCGATGAAATCAGGCAAATTCTTAATGGTAATACTCAGCAGTTATGTGATTTTCTAGTCGATGAAATGGCCCGCTTATCAGGAGAGATGCGGTTCGAGGAAGCTCAAGCTATAAAAGAGAAATATTTGTTGGTAGAGAAATACCGAGCGCGGTCAGTAATCGTGAGCGCACATATTCATAATGTCGATGTTTACGCATTGCATCGTGATGAAAATTCGGCATATATTCACTATGTACATGTTCGTAACGGTTCCATCGTGCAAAGCTTTACGCTGGAATATAAAGTTAAACTCGATGAAACCGACGAAGAATTGTTGTCAATGGCAATTGCTGAAGTGTATTCCAAGTTTGAAAGAGTTCCTTCCGAAGTAATTGTCCAGATTGTACCAGATTCTGAGTTTAAGGGGGTACAATTTACTATTCCTATTCGTGGTGATAAGAAAAAACTTCTTGAAATTGCTCTTAAGAATGCAAAACAGTTTGCGCTTGATAAAATTAAGCGTAGTGAAAAGTTGAATCCGGAGCAAAGAATGGTGAGAACTTTAACCACAATGCAGAAAGATTTCCGTTTGAATGAATTGCCGTTGCATATAGAGTGCTTTGATAACTCAAATATTCAAGGAACAAATCCTGTGGCATCTTGCGTAGTATTTAAGAATGCGGTGCCGTCAAAACGTGATTACAGACATTTCAATATAAAAACCGTAGAGGGTCCTGATGATTTCGCATCGATGAAAGAAGTCCTCACGAGAAGATATACAAGGTTGATGACTGAAGATCAACCTTTGCCGCAATTAATAATTGTAGATGGTGGAAAGGGACAATTGAGCGCCGCTGTAGAAGCTCTTGATGAGATAGGGCTCCGAGGTAAAATAGCGATTGTAGGAATAGCAAAAAGACTTGAGGAAATTTATTTCCCCGGAGATTCTGTTCCTTTGTATATCGACAAGAATAGCGAGTCGCTGAGAGTGGTGCAGCACCTACGTGACGAAGCGCACAGGTTTGGTATTACCCACCACCGTAATCGACGCAGCAAAGGACAAACTGTATCTGTTCTTGATGGAATAAAGGGCGTTGGTGAAGTGACACGTGACACACTAATAAAGCATTTTAAAAGTGTCAAGCGCCTTCGGGAAGCTACCTTAGAAGAGGTTTCAAGTGTGATTGGCCTATCTAAAGCCAAAGTTGTGGTAGATGGGTTGAAAAATTTAGAAAAATAATGAAAATTGTAATTCAAAGAGTGCTAAAAGCCTCAGTGTCTATAGATAATAAATCGTATAATCTTATCAATCAAGGCCTTATGATTCTTGTTGGTGTGGCAGAAGGAGATGAATATGCTGATATGGAATGGCTTGCATCAAAAGCTGCCAATATGAGAATCTTTGATGACGATAATGGTGTCATGAACCGTAGTGTTATCGAGGTGGATGGTGAAATTCTAGCTGTGAGCCAATTCACTTTAAATGCATCGACAAAAAAAGGCAACCGCCCTTCCTATATTCATGCTGCCGGCCATGAATTGGCTGTGCCGTTATATGATAAATTTTGTGATACTCTATCCCAATTAATAGGCAAAGAAGTAAAGAAAGGAGTTTTTGGAGCGGATATGCAAGTCGAATTAATAAATGATGGCCCTGTCACTATAATTGTAGATTCAAGAAATAAAGTTTAAATTTGTGCGATTATGATTACTATCGAAGAAGCACAAAAGCAAGTTGATGAATGGATTCACACCTATGGGGTGCGATATTTCAGTGAATTGACCAACATGGCCGTCCTCACAGAAGAAGTGGGAGAGGTGGCTCGTTTGATGTCGCGAATATATGGAGACCAGTCATTCAAAGAAAGCGACAGAAAAAAAGAGCTCGGTGATGAACTTGCAGATGTGTTATGGGTTTTGATTTGTATAGCAAACCAGACTGGCGTAGATCTGACCAAAGCCTTTGAAGCCAATATGGCTAAGAAGACGGCTCGTGATAGTGAAAGGCACAAGAACAACGATAAATTAAAATAGATAAATTAAAAGGACTATTATGGAAGAAAAATCTCCAAACAAGTATCTTCAGGCTCTAGAACAAAGCCAAGTTACAACCGATGATGCAAAGGTGAAGAATGAAGTTGAAAAGCTTCTTGCTGAGCACGTTGATGAAAATCGTTCGGTAGATATATATAAGTTTTTACTAAACTGCATTGACCTAACTACTTTGAGCTCAGAGGATTCTGAAAAATCTGTAGCTGCTTTTACTCAAAAAGTAAATGATTTTGACAACAATTACCCAATGTACAAAAATGTGGCTGCAATCTGTGTTTACGCTAATTTTGCAGAGGTAGTGCGTGGTGCTCTTGAAGTTTCTGATGTAAATCTTGCTGTTTGCTCTGCTAATTTCCCATCATCTCAAGCTCGTCTAGAAGTAAAGACAGTTGAAACTGCACTTGCTGTAGCTGATGGAGCAAACGAGGTAGATATCGTGCTTAATCTTGGATATTTCCTTGAAGGAGCTTATGAAGAGTTATGTGATGAAATTTCAGAAATCAAGAATTCAGCTAAAGATGCTCGTTTGAAGGTAATCCTTGAAACTGGCGCATTGAAGACTGCTGAGAAGATTCGTAACGCGTCAATACTTTCTATGTATTCAGGAGCTGATTTCATCAAGACTTCTACTGGAAAGATTTATCCTGGAGCGTCAGTTGAAGCAGCTTATGTGATGTGCAAATGCATCAAGGAATATCACGATAAACATGGTATTATGATAGGCTTCAAGGCTTCTGGAGGTGTTCGTACCACAGAAGATGCATTGCAATATTACACGATCGTTAAGGAAGTGCTTGGTGATGCATGGTTGACCAACGAATATTTCCGTATTGGAGCATCAAGTCTTGCAAATAATTTATTCGTTGATATAGTTGGCGATGATGTTCGTCCATTTTAAGGCGATTTAAGCGCATTTTTCCAGAGAAAGGACAAATTACAATAAGCGCCGTCCCAGTTGAGGAGCGGCGCTTATTTTACATTTATGCGTCATCTTTTACGCAGATGACAAAGCGAATATTATTTTACCAATATTTTCAAAGGTTTTTTGCATCCGTCGGCAGTTATCATATAAACTCCTAAAGGAAGTTCTATAATAGTACCGTCTGTAATTTCTGGTAGGAATTTCACTAACTGACCTTGAGCGTTGATGATTCTACCATTTGTGAGGGTTTCGTTGCAAAGTAAGCGTACGCCTCCGTCAATAGCTGAAGCAGCTAAAGCTCGGTTAAAGTTTATATCATTTACACCGCTGGATGCGTCAATCGTAACTAAATTAGAAGGAGAGGAAAGATATCCTAATCTTAATGATTGAACGGAGTAAGTATCTGTAGTGTTGTCTGCTAGTTCCACATCGTAATAAAGATCTGTAGTCTCATATTGATCGGTGGCTATAACGGAACCGTTAGAATACGTGGTTCTAGTAACTATGTAATAATCAATAGTTTCTGCGGGAGCAACCCAATTCAATCGGAATTTTTTATCGGCTGTCTTTTCTGGGTTAAGCATCTTCAGAGTTGTGAGGGACGGAGCCGCAAGGCATGCCCCTGAAAGAAGCACAGAAACGCTACCCGTAATTCCTCCGTCGGAGAAAATTAACTTCGTAGAGTGGGATCCTATTGCAGTAGGATTGTATGTGACAGTTAGCTTGTAGCCACTTGCGCTATTAACGGTTGCGGAAGGGATCTGTGAGACAGGGCAGCTAAACATAGCTTTGTCGTTGCCGTATAGTGTCAGCGTCACGTTTCCAGTGAGGTTTTGTCCCTTCACGTAGATAATTAGATTAAGTGATTTGCCAAGTCCTATTTCACCAAATTTCATTTCACTTCCTATTTCTGGAGTGTTGATTTTTGGAGTGCCGTCGCCCACTACAGTTCCACCATTTGTGTAAACTTGTGCCATTCTATCTCCCCAAATATATTCCATTAAAGTTGGATCGTCAATAAATGGGTTTCTATTTCCTTGAAGTTTGTAAACAACTTCGTTGCGGTCGATTTCTTTTTGACTGACAGGGTCTTTTCTAGCCCAATCTAGCAGCATGTTATACGCCCATGGTTTTAGGCTCAAATAGCTGTTGGACTTGTTTAGATACATGTATTGGTATTTCCAAGTGTAGTCTTGGTAGCATGTAGCCATATAGAAATAAGTTCTAGCAAAATCTCCCTTGTACTCATCTGATGGTTCGAAAACGAATTGTGCCCCTCCACCTTCTCCATTGGCAGGATAGCCAACTTTGCAGGACCCATTGTCAAAAGTAGCTTGTGACACGTGTCCAAGTGGATAATAGCTTTTCGCTGTGTTAGCGTCGCCGTCAGAAGGATATAGGTGCATTAGGTCAGAACCAGCTTCAAATTGCATTATGGCATCGTCGCTGCTTCCAGTATTTCCCCACCAACTCTTAGGCACAGAATGCTCGCGGTTCATACCATAAGTTGAGCCTCCAGAATAAGTAGAAAAATAGTAAGTATTGTTGGAATACATATCCCACACTTGTTGCCCCTCTGTATTAGGTTTTACGTCAGCTTGATGATAATAAGTCCACATCAAACTATATTGTAGCTGTGTATGTGGGCGAATTATGTTGAAGAGGGATGTTTTCAGTGCTTCGCCTGATTTTCCATTAAGTGAGCTATAATATCCGCTTGGAATTGCAGCAAAAGCTGAAAAACCACACGCAATATAGAGCATCCACAATGTCAGGAAGTTAAGTTTCTTGTTCATAAAAATGTTTTTAGCAAATGGGGCGCTAAAGTTACTACATTTCGTTAAACAAAAGAATAATTAACTCTAATTTAATAGAAAATGATTGTGAAAACCACGAAAAATAAGATAAAAGGACTATTTAACCACAAACTTAATAGGTCGTGTAAGGACTGGGGAATTGATTATATACATTCCTTGGGGAAGCATTAGCGTCTCATTAGGGGATACTTCTGGGAAATATTTAATCATTTGACCCTGAAGATTGTATATTTTGACAACAGGGACGGTTTCGTTGCAGATAAATAAAATACCTCCGTCAAGATTCGCTAAAGCAAGCGCTTTACTGTCCATTGCGTCAGATATTCCGCTTTGAGCTTCGTATGTAATCACATTTGAAGGCTGTGATAGATAACCAAGTCGGAATGATTGCACGTAATAAGTCTCCTTTGTATCTGGAGTATAGTCGTTAAACTCGTAATAGGTGTCGTCTGAATTATATTGAGCAGAAGATTTTATTGCTCCATTTTCATAGATTGTCCTTGTGATTAGATAATAATCAATCTCTTCTGGTGCTACTTCCCATGAAGCCCTATATCCCGAATCTGAGAGCTTTTCAGCATTATATGCTATGAGAGGAGAGAGAGAAGGCACTGCAAGGCACTCTCCCGAAAGAGCCGCAGAAACACTGCCGGCTAATCCCCCATCAGAAAATAAAAGTCGGGCATTGTGCTGGCCAAGTTCAGTAGGAGCGTATTTTAGAATAAGCTTATATCCGTTTTCACTATTGGCTATGCTGGAAGAAATGATAGTAACGGGAGAAGTGAAGAAGGATGCGTTTGTGCCATAAATTGTTACGGTGAGATTCCCAGTAAGGTTCTCGCCTTTTATATATACTTCTAGATTGTTAGTTTTACCTAGAGCCACTTCGCCAAAGTTAATGTTACTATTAACAGCTGGAGTAACAATAGCTGGTTTACCAGAGGTCCCACCACTAAAAACATAGTAGTTTTGGCCCATTTTATTCCCCCAAATGTATTCAGCAAGGTCTGGGTCATCAATAAAAGGATTCCTATTGCCTTGAGATAAGTAAACAGCTTCATTCCTGTCCAATTCCTTCTGGCTAATTGGATCTTCCCTCGACCATTTGAGCAGAAGATTATATGCCCACGGTTTTAATGTTAGATAGCCAGAATTTGTGAGCATCCAGGAATATAATGGTTTCCATGTATAATTCTGATAAGTGCAAGCCATATAGAAATATGTTCGTGCAAAATCTCCTTTGTATTCGTCGCCAGGTTCGAAAACGTAGCCGCATCCTCCTCCTTCACCTGTTACGGGATATCCAACTTTTGTCACACCATTATCGAAAGTTGCTTGACTCACCGTACCCAATGGATAGTTGCTTTTAGCCATGTTGGCAGGTCCATCAGCAGGATATAAGTGGTTAAGGTCAGTATAAGCGGCATTTACATCCCCTCCCCACCAGCTTTTGGGAAAACTATGTTCCCGGTTCATGCCAATTGTAGAGCCGTTAATGTTAGTCGAGAAGTAGTAGGTGACAGCAGAATACATATCCCAAACAACTTTCCCTTCGGTGTCAGGTCTCACATCGGTGCTGTGAAAATATCTCCAAAGAGAATTATATTCAAGTTGGGTGTGTTGGAGAGTAATATTAGAAATTTGCGTTTTAAGGGCCTGTGAGGCCTTTCCGTTGAGCGAAGAGTAATAACCCTCCGGAATGGCTGCAAAAACGCTAAAATGGAGCGCAAACACAGCGATTATGGTACATAGGGTAGAATATCTAGACATGAGAGGTGCGTTTTAAATTTATTCAATAACGCACATTTATCATAAAAAGATTAAAAATGAGAGTAAAAACTTAATTACGAACGTTTTATAGATGTAGAAATAAAAAATCCCCATCCATTCTCTCAGAACCTTTAGAGAGTGCTTGATATAAAGATATTTTAGATAAGATTAAGGGGGTTCTGGGAGAAGTGACGGGGAATTATTCTTTAGTTCTGCATTTTAATACACTCAATAGAGTTATATACGCTTATGATGACATTGTCAGGACTTGTGTTAAGCAGATGACAAATCTCATTAATATCATATCCTTTGACATACAAGAATAATACTTTGCGAGATTCGTTGTCCATCCGAGCACAGTATTTAATAAGAATTTCATGCGAAATTATTATACCTTCCGATAAAAACAGCATTGCTATTTGGTTATCGGTGTCTTTTCTTTCTATTTTCTGAACAAAAAAGGGTATAAATTCCGTACAATCATTAAAAAAAGTCTTCATGTTATTAAAAGTACGTTTAATATATCCTTCTTTTTGTGCAGAGCGTAGAGCTAAATTCTTCAAGGTTATACTAATCATATAGGGATAGAATTATAGAATAATGTAACACACTTGTAACATGATTGACACAAATATATATCAAAAAATTAATTATTATTCATCTTGGAGTGAAAAAAAATTATAGAAAATTGAGTTTTAACAAGTTTTATCCAAATAATTGATTTATAAGTGAAAAATTAGATGATAAATCTTAAATTTAAGTGAAATCGACCAATTGAAATGTGAATATTGTGAATGGTTTTTAGCAAAAGGTATTGAAAGGAATTGAAACTTCGATGTTACAAGAATAAATTTATTAGCATTTAATCGTTGTTTTTGTCTTTTTTTGAATAAAAAAAGTCCACAAAATTATTTTTGTGGACTCGGTTATATTAAGAATTGGAAGTTAAAATTCTACACCGAATTTCAGAGCAAAAGACGAAAATCCCTTATTGTTTTTTACATAAGTACCTCCGTTGCTGTCAGGTATTGCGCCAGGTGTGTTCCCACGGCACCAGAACTTATAATAGGTAGCATGAAGCTCATAAGCGAGTGAAACGTTTAAGGCAAAAGAAGAAGTGGTAGGGAAGTGAACTCCTATTGCAGGAGCACAATATAATCCGGTGTGATTAATGAATGTGGCTCCCACTCTCGCATCTACAAATGGAGTTATACGACTTTCGTCGTACAGATTGGAACGAACATTCACATAGATTGGAATGAAAGGATAGCGCCAATTTGGATCATTTCTCACTGGTTCGTAAGTATCCTCTCTAAGCGGATAAGAGTCAAATACTCCACTCAGGAAATGAATGCCTAGACCACCACCAAGATAAAAATAATGGGAAAATTGGTAACCGAATGAAGTGTCTATTTCAAAAGCATTGTTACGTGGAGAACCTACTCCAAGGGCGTAACCTATATCGATGAACCCGCGAAAATTATTCTGGCTATAGTCCTTTTTCGAGCCGTTCTTATGTGAAATATAATTCACTTCAGTCATATCAAATGAATATGTCTTTCCATCATCATCACTTTTTATTTGAACATTCGTGTCATTACGTGAAATAATCACGCCAGGAATAAATTCACCAGTTTTTAAATGGATAATAGCTTTGTCTTCAGCGCTAATGCTGAAAAGAGTTCCAGAAAAAGCACAAAGTAAAAGTGCTAAGAGTAAATTTTTCATAGGAAATATGTATTAAATGTTATTTTCTAATAGTTTTTCAATCACTTCAGGATAATGCGCATGCTCAGTAGCGTGTATCTTTGTAGCAATATCCTCAACAGTATATGATTCTTTTATCTCAAACGGGAATTGAGCTATAATTTTACCACCATCCACTTCTCTTGTTACATAATGGATAGTTATTCCAGTAGTTTTTTCTCCTGCGGCTTTCACTGCTTCATGCACCTTGTCCCCATACATACCTTTTCCACCGAATTTTGGGAGAAGAGAAGGATGTAAGTTTATTATTTTATTTGGGAACGCATCCAAAATGGGACTGCTTATTATTGCAAGAAAACCAGCAAGGACTATTAAATCTGGATTATATTCATTTAGTTTTTCTACGACTTCAGAGCCCTCTCTCCACTTTTCGTTATTTAGTACTACTGTAGGAATCCCCAATATCTCCATTTTGTTTAAAACATGGGCTTTAGCTCGGTTGCAGAATAAAGCAGCAACTCGGATATTTGAGTTGTCCTTGAACTTTTTTGCGATGCAATCGGCATTTGTTCCTTCGCCAGAAGCTAAAATCACTATATTTTTCATATCATTTTGGATTAGAATTTCTGCATATCAACAAGGTGCTTATAGTAGTTTCCTAAAGCAATAAGCTCTTCATGTGTGCCACGTTCCACAATTTTTCCTTCGTGCATCACACAAATAATATCCGCATTGCGGATGGTAGAAAGACGGTGAGCGATAACAATCGTGGTGCGATTTTTCATCAGCCTGTCGAGAGCTTCCTGTACAAGACGCTCACTCTCAGTATCGAGAGCCGAAGTGGCTTCATCGAGGATGAGGATAGGCGGATTTTTGAGTATTGCACGGGCTATGCTTAATCGTTGACGCTGGCCTCCGGAAAGTTTGCATCCGCGATCGCCAATGTTAGTGTCAAACCCATTTTCAGATGCCATAATGAAATCGTAAGCATTTGCTACCTTGGCAGCGTTAATCACTTGTTCCATAGTAGCGGTTTCAACGCCGAAAGTGATGTTGTTATAGAATGTATCGTTGAAAAGGATAGCTTCTTGATTCACATTGCCCATTAAAGATCTCAAATCAGATACATTTAATTCGCGAATGTCTATTCCGTCAATTTTGATAGCACCCTCGTTCACGTCGTAGAAACGTGGAAGGAGATCGGCGAGGGTAGTCTTTCCAGAACCTGATTGTCCCACTAGAGCTATAGTCTTTCCGTATTCCACATCAAGCGACACATCATCAATCACCCAATCGGTGTTGTAGCGGAATTTTACATTCTGATAGCTGATTGTACCATATCCATGACCAAGTTTCTTAGGATTCTTCGGACTTTTAATTGGATTCTGTGCCGAAAGTATTTTATCGATTCTCTCCATTGAGGCAAGACCGCGTTGTATCGAATAAGTAGCCTTTGATAAATCTTTTGCAGGATTTATGATGCTATAGAAAATTACCATGTAGTAGATAAATGATGCAGCCGTGATAGATGAATGCCCCGATAGAATCAAAGTGCCACCAAACCAAAGAACGATTGCAATAGTGGTTGTGCCAAGAAATTCGCTCATTGGATGAGCAAGTTCATATCGCCGATTACGTTTATTAGAGAGGTCGAAAAATATATTGTTTTCCCCATGGAAACGACTACGAACCTTCTTTTCTGCATTGAAAGCCTTTATAATTCGTAAACCTCCGAGAGTTTCCTCTATTGTAGAGAGGAGCACACCCCATTGTACTTGGCCTTCAAGAGAAACACGTTTTAATCTTTTGCCAATTTTGCCCATAATAAGACCTGCAAGAGGAAGGAGTATCAAAACGAATATCGTTAATTGCCAACTTACTGCTATCATCATGCCAAGACATACGACAATCATAATAGGGTTTTTGAACATCATATCGAGTGATGACATAATAGAATTCTCAACCTCATTCACATCGCCCGACATACGCGCCATTACGTCACCCTTGCGTTCACTTGTGAAGAAGCCAATAGGCAGGCTTACAATTTTATCATATATTGCATTGCGAATATCACGTACCACACCATTGCGTATTGGAATGAGGAAGTAAGCACTAAGATATGCGCAAAAAGTTTTGAAGGCAGTCATTATCACTAATGCAGCGGCAAGAGCAGCAAGAGCGGCTGATGGTCCCCATGTAAGAATTATCTCTTGGGTATAGTAATAGAAATTATTTACAGCAACATCTTTCAGGCTAGCCGCTCCCATTGTCATATATGCGTATTTTTCAGTGTTGATATTAAACAACATTTGAAGAATCGGAATGATAAGAGCGAAGGAAAACAGCGTTAAAAATGCTGTAAGGATATTAAAAAATATATTTAAAACAAGATATTTTTTGTATGGAGGCACAAACCTCAAGAGTATCTTAAAAAATTCTTTCATTGTCGATTTTCGCGTTTTTATCTTTTTGCAAAGATATGAACAATTAAACTTTAACACTTAATTTGCATCCAAAATTTGATTTCTAAAGACTTAATAAAACAAAACGATATAATGAGAAGGTATTTGTTGATATTGGCTCTAATGGTTCTAGGCATTTTTATATCAAGTGTTTATGCTATTACAATTTCCGGTAAAATCATTGATTCATCGGACCAATCTCCAATGGTAGGCGCAACTGTAAAATTGCTAAAAGCAAGTAATGACAGCAGCCTTGTGAAAGGTGTTACAGCTGATGAAAACGGAAAATTCTGGTTCACAAATGTGAAAACAGGAAAATATATTGTGAATATTGACTATATAGGCTATGACAAATTCAATAAAAATGTGATAGTGAAGGACGATAGCCCAAATATATCATTGGGAACATTAGCGCTCAAAGCAGGAACTATAATGCTAAAAGAGGCTACTGTGGTAGGTGTAAAAACGGAAATTGTAGTTAAGCAAGATACCGTAGAATATAATGCAGATTCTTACAAAACGCAGCCAAATGCCGTGGTGGAAGATTTGTTGAAGCGATTACCCGGTGTTGAGGTTAGCTCTGATGGTAAGATTACTGCCAATGGAAAAGAGATTACAAAAATTCTTGTAGATGGGAAGGAATTCTTTTCAAGTGATACAAAAGTTGGGACAAAGAATATACCCGTTAAAATAGTAGATAAAGTGCAGGTGGTGGATAGAAAATCAGACTTGGCACGATTGACTGGAGTTGAAGACGGAGAGGATGAAACCGTTATCAATCTATCGGTGAAAAAAGGGATGAATAATGGATGGTTTGGAAATGTATCAGCAGGATATGGAACAGATAATCGTTATGAAGGAAATGTTATGGTAAACCGTTTCCAAAATGGAAATCAACTAACGCTGCTAGGAGGAGGAAATAATACCAATAACATGGGCTTCACGAATGGAGCAATGTCAAGGTTTACTCGTTTCGGCGGAGTTAATGGAATTAATACTACTCAGAATGTGGGAATAAATTTCAATGTAGGTAATGGGGATAAATTCAGAGTTGGAGGTAATGTGATGTATTCACATTCTGACCAAGATACTCGTCAAAAGACTGATAGACAGTATTTATTTACTGATTCAACGTCTTATATGCATTCCCAATCTATGAGCCGAGATAAAAGCCATAATATATCAGGAGATTTTAGAATGAAATGGGAGGTTGATTCATTTAACGTAATGGAATTCAGGCCTAATTTCAGTTTTAATTTTAATAAGTCGCTCCAAAATGATTCTTCTCTTACCCAAGCAGGAGATCCAATGTTGACCAAAGTAAATAGCAGTAAGAATCGGGATTATTCCGATGGAAATAGTTATGAATTTGGCGGTGAATTGGTGTATAATCATAAGTTTAAATTGCATCCTGGGCGCAGTTACAGTGTACAAGTGAGGTATAATTTCAGCGATAAGCACGAAAACGGCGACACTTACACGCAGAATAAATATTATTTGCTTGACAATAAAGACGAAATAATCGACCAAATCAGCACAAATCACAATTGGAGTAATGCTGTACAGACGCGATTGACGTGGACCGAACCACTTGGAGATGTGAAAAACGCTAGATTCCTCACATTTGCATTCAGAATGCAATACAAATTCAATAATGCTGATAAACTGGTGTATGATATGAAGCCAAATAATACGGCACCTACTCCTGCTCCAGCTCAATCGGAAGATATGGCTAATATGGGCTTTTATCGCTCGCTTATGTATAATACCCAAGTGAGAGATTATATTTCAAGCGAATACACAAGTGCCGTATTGTCAAATCCTTTTTTGCTGAATGAGATACTAAAAGGAGAGGCAGCAAATTCAACTCCAGTGATGAATTTTGACCAAAGCAACAAATTTAGGAATGACTTCTTTACTCAATCATTTCAAGTTGGATTCCAACAAGTGAGGAAAAGTTATAATCTTGATGCTGGTATATCAGTAAATCCTTCGATGTCGAGAAGAAAAAACCTTATTGACGAAACAAAGGATATTCCAACTCGTTGGGTATGGAATGTGGCTCCTTATGCAAGATTTAGGATGAAGATGAGCAAAACAAGATCGTTGGCTTTTGATTATAGGACTAATACGTCGCAACCGTCAATGTCGCAACTCCAACCAGTAGCCGATCGCTCAAATCCATTGCGTATCGTAGTAGGTAATCCTGATTTGAATCCAACATTCAATCAACGTGTAAATGTGAGATACAGCGATTTTAATCAATCCGCTCAACGCAGCATTATGGCAATGCTAAGTATGCAGTTTGCCCAAAATAGCATAATATCAAAAACTGATTACAACAAAGAAACTGGAGGTCAGATTACCACTTATGATAATGTTAATGGTGTATGGAATGCAATGATGATGGGCATGATAAGTATGCCTTTCCAAAACAAGAAATTCTATTATTCCACTAATTTATCTGCCCGATATGCCAACAATATTGGATATAACAATGGGGATTATAATAGAAGCGGTTCAATTACTGCGAGCATAGCACCGGGAATGACTTTCAGAACCGATTTAATCGAGTTGCAACTACAACCTAATTATAATTTGCAATATACTCATAATACAGTTCAGGCAAGTGCCAATAGAACAGTCCATTCCTATGGCGGGAGTTTTAATGCAAGCTATTATATCCCATTTGGACTCACTATAAACACTGATGTATCTTATAGTGCCACATCTGGCTATGCAGCAGGATATGACACGAAGCAATGGCTATGGAACGGTTCCGTTACATATGAATTCCTTAAAGGGAAGCAGGCTTCTATCTCAGCAAAGGTGTATGACATATTGGGTCAGAAGAAGAATGTATCACGTAGCGTGACAGCAAATTATATACAAGATAGCGAATATAATTCTCTTACGAGATATGCTTTGTTCACCTTCACTTACCGCTTCAATACTTTTGGAAGTGCTAAGAATATACCGACTGACCAAAACCGTGGATTCATGAGAGATGGAGGTGGACGAAGAGGCGGTGGCCGTTTTTAAAATGGGATTAGATAATGATAGTCTTCAAGCGAGTCTCAAGGGTAAAAACTTTGAGGCTCATATTTTTTGTATATCTTTATCGCCAATAAAACTAATCAAACTAATCAAACTAATCAAACTATGAAGAAGATCATCTTATTATCTTTTTTCGTGTTCGCGAGCCTGTGCGTGATGGCGAATACAATTTCCGGAGATTGGTATGGCAATTTAAATGTGATGGGACAGCAGCTGCCTCTAGTATTCCATATAGGGAGTGAAGAAGCTGGTTATAAAACGACGTTGGATAGCCCTAAGCAAGGTGTAAAAGGAATTCCTGTGGGTTTAGTGATTGTTACATCAGATAGTATTCTTGATCTCAAAATGGACGCTTTGAGAGCTTCGTTTCATGGTGTGTTAAAATCAAATGATAAAATAGAGGGAACATTTACTCAAGGAATGTCATTCCCTATGAATCTTAGTAGAGAGAAGCAGAAAGTAGTGAAAATAAAAAGGCCTCAAGACCCAGCAAAACCATATCCATATAAGAGTGAAGGTGTAACTTTTTCGCATGATGGAATAACCTTGGCAGGTACGCTGACATTGCCAAGTGAAGGATGTAATTTTCCTGCGGTAGTGTTAGTGAGTGGGAGCGGTCAACAGAATAGGGATGAGGAGCTTATGAATCATCGTCCATTTCTTGTGCTGTCAGATTATCTTACTCGAAACGGAATAGCAGTACTTAGATATGATGATAGGGGAATAGGCGGCTCTAATGGCTTGTCAGCAGAAAATACATTTATAGATTTTGCGAAAGATGCTGCTTGTGCAATAAAATATCTTAAAGGACGGAAAGACGTTAATCCATCAAAAGTGGGTATTCTAGGACATAGCGAAGGAGGATTAATAGGTTTTATTGAAGGAGCCAATCCAGTATCTGCACCTGCATTTGTGGTATCATTAGCAGGCCCAGCTGTGAAAGGAGCCGATTTAATGGTTAAACAGAATGAATTGACCGCAAAAACTGAAGGAGTTACAATGGGAGCTAAGGAACATGAGAATCTAGTTAGAATATTCAAAGCTCTTGCTACAAAGAATAATTCTGATTCTTTGCGTAAAGAGCTTACGGCTTTGATGATAGATACGTATAAAATACTTGGAAAGAATGTTGGGGATGAAGAAATGGGAGAGATAAACCAATCGATTAATGCAATGTTACAATCTGGATATCATGCTTTCGTCGCTTATGACCCCACTGCTGTTATAAGGCGCATTAAATGCCCCGTAATGGCGATTAATGGAGGAATGGACTCACAGGTAGATGCAGAGCAGAATCTTGGCGCAATCGAAGCTATAAAGCGTTCTACGGGGCACAAGAATCTTACCACAAAGTTGTATCCTAATGTCAATCATCTTTTTCAAACGGTTGATCATCTATGTTCAGTTGTGGAATATGGAAATATAGAGGAAACCATGTCGCCCGAAGTACTGAGTGACATAGCAAAATGGATATTATCAGTTACTAAATAATACCTTAAAATTCAGAAAAAGAAAGAGGAAGAAGAGCGCGAATGCCTTCCAAAACATATATTTCCTTTGCTCCAATCAAAATTATGTCAATAGGTTGGCCACCAAGTTTTTCATATTCAAGTATTGCTTGACGACAAGCTCCACATGGTGACACAGGCTCAGCAACAAATTCACCATTGTTGAAAGCGGCGATAGCTAGCTTCTTGAATCGTACACCAGGATATTGTGCACTGGCATAAAAGATTGTGGTGCGTTCGGCGCAAGTCCCTGATGGAAAAGCAGCATTTTCTTGGTTGGAACCGGTTACTATTTCACCATTTTCAAGAAGTAGAGCTGCACCCACATTGAATTTGCTATAGGGTGCATAAGATGTTTTTGTGGCATTCTTGGCAAGGTCAACTAGTTTTTTATCATCGTCGTTCAGTTCACTATAGGAATAAACACGTATATTTGTGGTGATAATTTTTTCGTTCATGACACATCAGTATTTGCGCAAATATATTGATATTTTTTCAAAAATCAATTTGAAAAGACTAATTTACTTAGTAATTAACATCTTTGTTGTAGCTTTTTGCTACAATAATGCGGCGGCTCAACAGTTATCAGCCAAGTATTTAAATTATATTGAAAAATATAAAGATATAGCGGTAAAACATCAGCAGGCATATGGGATTCCTGCCAGTATTACCCTTGCTCAAGGCTTACTTGAGAGCCAGGCAGGCGATAGCCCGCTTGCATCTTCAGGCAATAACCATTTTGGCATAAAATGTCATAAAGACTGGACTGGTGACACTCTTAGACACGATGATGATGCGCTTCAAGAGTGCTTCCGCAAATATCAGCGTGCTGAAGACTCATTTGAAGACCATGCCCGATTCCTAAAACGCAAAAGATACCAGCCACTATTTGCCCTTTCTACTACTGATTATCAAGGATGGGCACGTACTTTGAAGCAATGTGGCTACGCGACCGATCCTGGATATCCCGACAAACTAATTTCTATAATCGAGCGATATGAATTGTTCCATTATGATTCAGGACAGCCAATTGTTACTAAACGCAAGGAATTAAAGGGAGACGAGAGCATGGAACATGAAATAGACATTTCTATCCTTGACGAGGTGTCAATGCTACACAATATCCGCCAGAAAGGTGGATTGCACTATGTGATGGCTCATAATGGTGATACTTATGACAGTATTGCCAAGGAATTTGGACTTAAAACGAGAAAATTACTTTCTTTCAACGATTTAAAAACTCCTAAAAGCTTAAAAAGTGGAGATATAATTTATCTTCAAGAAAAAGAAGATAAGGCTGTAACAGGCGGTGACAAATATAGGGTGAAACGGGGAGAGACATTATATTCAATATCTCAGACATATGGGATAAAGCTTAAAGCGCTCCTAAACCTAAACTCCCTTAGCTTCGACTCCAAAGTAGCACCTGGCGATACGCTCAAAATGAAATAAAAAGCAACACCGCAGAACCAGGCGACTAGTCTACGGGGTTGGAAACGATACCCAGGGTAATAAGGTATCGCAGCGTTTGGTATTAAAAAGAAGCATTGCTCCGGCTCAATGCTTTAAGAGCAGATCCAAAATGGTTGCCGGAGATTCGTGATAACTGGTATTAGCTTTCTTCTATGCCTTTGAACCATTCGCTTTCAGAGGGAGTTTCTTCTGCAAGTTCGGTGTGCACTTCTCCGCCATATTCCTCATTGTGTTGAGATAGGTCGAGCCCAATTCGTTCACTCTTGGCTGACACACGCATGTGTACCATTTTGTTTGTGAGCCAATATAGAGCATAAGACATAACGAAGGTGTAAACTACAACCATCAAAATCACAAGAACGTGATAACCGAAAAATTGAAGGTGCGAGATTTCAGCTTTCGCTGGATCTGGGTAGAAGAATGGGTAGGTGAAAATTCCAGTAAGAATTGTACCTACGATACCTCCCAGTCCGTGAGTAGGAAATACGTCGAGAGCATCATCAAAAAAGTCCTTTTTAGCTTTATATGTTACTGCGAAGTTGCAAATGATAGTTGTGATGAAAGCAATGAAGAAGCTTTGTCCCACAGTAACCCATCCGGCACTAGGTGTAATGGCAACAAGTCCAACAACCGCACCAATAGCCGCGCCCATAGCAGAAGGACGACGTCCAAGAATACAGTCGAGAAATACCCAAGTAACCATAGCCGTAGCAGCTGCAGTGTTAGTATTCAAAAAGGCTGAGATGGCGATTCCATCGGCAGCTAGAGATGAGCCGCCATTGAATCCGAACCATCCGAGCCAAAGCATTGCCGCGCCCAAAAGCACGAAAGGAATGTTGGCCGCCTTGCCTTCCTCACTCTTTCTCTTCCCTAGAAAGAGTGCTCCAGCCAATGCCGCAACTCCCGATGCAGCATGGACCACAATACCGCCAGCAAAATCATGAACGTGTAATAATACAAATAGTCCTCGCGGATGCCACGTCATGTGTGCCAGTGGGCAGTAAACCAGAATAACCCAAAGGCACATAAATATTAGATAACCAGAAAACTTGACCCTTTCGGCAAATGAGCCGGTAATGAGTGAGGGTGTGATGATGGCAAATTTCATTTGAAATAGTGCGAAAAGCGCCAATGGAATAGTTGTTACGCCAAGATCAATTTGTGATAGAGGAAATACACCTGCGTGGCTCATATTTTCAACTCCAACATGATTAAACATGAAGAAGTGCACAGGATTTCCAATAATACCAAAGATGTCATCGCCAAATGCCAGACCAAACCCAAAACAAACCCAAATTACACTTACAACACCCATTACGATGAAGCTTTGAAGCATTGTACTAATAACATTCTTGGCGCGCACCATTCCACCATAAAAAAACGCTAATCCCGGTGTCATCATCAACACGAAGATAGTTGCTGTAATCATCCATGCAATATTCGCATAATCTTTAGCATCAAGATTATCCGGCAAGGAGAAAGATCCTCCGTAGCCCGAAGTGCATAAACCTAAAAAACTGATAATTGTGATAATACTAAATAAAATGAGCCATCTTTTTTTCATAATGACAATAGATTTATAATTCAACAAACAATTTGCAACCTTTTTCGATACAAATGTAGATATATGAAATTAAAAAACCAAATAAAATTGCATAAAAATAAGTAAAACATTAAAAATGCTAACATTTTTCCATTATTATTTGATAAATGGTTGCAAAACGTCATTAAGGTAGAATCCAATATAAAATTCGAATTTATAGGTAGTTATGCTTACTGGCTTGAGGAGAATAAAATAATACGAGAGAGAAAGTTAAAGAAATAAAATATGAGCAAGTTTTATTCCCAACTCTGTATTTTAATCTATCTTTGTAGAAGCAGTGACTTAAGACCTAAACAAATACAGTAATTTAAATCGCACATGAAATCATTAAAAGGACTATTTACCTTAGTATTTCTATTCTTATCAATCATTAGTGTCAATGCAGCAAAAGTGCAAGTAGGAGCCTCCCAAATAGGCGAATATGTACCAATTTTGAAGGGCAAGCGCGTGGCTCTATTAAGTAATCACACCGGAATGGTTGGAAAAAAACACACTCTCGATCTTATGCTTGAGAATGGTGTTAATGTAACCACTATCTTCTCTCCAGAACATGGATTCAGGGGAAATGCCGATGCAGGAGAAAAAGTGAGTAGCGGCGTCGACGAGCAAACAGGCATTCCAATTGCATCGCTTTATGATGGGAAAAGTCCTATGCCAAGTAAGGAAACAATGGATAAAATAGATATCATTGTAGTTGATATTCAGGATGTGGGGTTGCGTTATTACACATATTACGTGACCATGATAAAGCTAATGGAAGCAGCTGTGGCCTACGATAAGGAGTTTATGGTACTTGACCGTCCGAATCCAAATGGAATGTATGTTGATGGGCCTATTCTTGATATGAATTACCGTTCGGGAGTGGGAAGATTACCTATTCCAGTGGTACATGGCATGACTATGGCTGAGTTGGCAGGTATGGCTAACGGAGAAGGATGGCTTAAGGACGGCAAAAAAGTAGAGAAGCTTTATCTAATCAAGTGCAAGAACTACAAGCACAGCACTCGTTACAAACTTCCTGTAGCTCCATCTCCAAACCTACCAAACATGAAATCGATATATCTTTATCCATCCACATGCTATTTTGAAGGAACACCAGTGAGCTTGGGACGTGGTACAGATAAGCCATTCCAAATCTATGGGCACCCCGATATGAAGGGTTGCATATATTCTTTTACCCCAAGAAGTATATCAGGTGCAAAGAATCCTCCACAACTTGACAAGAAATGCTTTGGACGAGATTTAACAAAACTGTCTGATAAAGAGATTATTAAAAAAGGTCTTGATTTGGAATATGTGATTGACGCATACAAAAGACTTAATATAGGCGATAAATTCTTTACACCTTTCTTCGAGAAATTGATAGGTAGAGGAGATATCCGTCAAATGATAAAGGACGGGAAAAGTGCTGATGAGATAAAGGCAACCTGGAAAGATGATGTAGAGACATTTAAGGCTCAACGCCGTCCATATTTGCTTTATGAGGAAAATTAATTTTGAAAACGAATAAAAAATACACATTATGACACCTTGGGTAGTATTAGCCACCATATTAGGCTATTTCATTTTATTGTTTTTGGTCTCTTGGATGGCAAGCCGCAAGAGCGATAACGCTAGTTTTTTCACAGGTAACCGCCAAGCTCCATGGCCAATAGTGGCATTTGCCACAATGGGAGCAGCTATATCAGGCGTGACCTTTATATCAGTGCCAGGAATGATAGATGGGAAGGGTTTTTCCTATCTGCAAATGCAATTTGGATTTATCATCGGATATATTGTAATAGCCTTCGTGCTAGTACCGATGTTCTATAAGCGCAACTTAATATCTATATATGGGTATTTGGAACAACGTTTTGGAGCGAAAACATATAAGAGTGGCGCATGGTTTTTCTTTGTATCAAAAATGCTGGGAGCTGCAGTGCGTTTCTATGTTGTGTGTGTAGTGCTTCAGTTGCTAGTTTTCAGTCCACTAGGAATACCATTTGTGTTCAATGTAATCTTCACCATCGCTTTAATTTGGCTCTACACCATGCAAGGCGGCGTTAAGACCGTTATTTGGACAGATACATTGAAATCATTCTGCTTGATTGCTTCTGTGGTGCTATGTATTTTATTTATCACCAAAGGATTGGGATATAACTTAGGCGAAATGGTATCGGCAGTGGGAGGAAGCAAGACTTCACAAGTATTCTTCTTTGACAATCCTAAAGAAGGAACATATTTCTGGAAGCAATTTATTGCGGGTATCTTTATGGTGATAGCAACTTGCGGACTCGACCAAGATATGATGCAACGCAATTTGGCATGTAAGAATTTCCGTGATTCGCAGAAAAACATGATGGTAAGTGCAGTGGCTCAAGTGTTTGTGGTAACACTGTTCTTGATTCTAGGTTCACTTCTATATCTTTATGCTGATAAAATGGGAATCTCACATCCAGCGAAACCAGATGAGATGTTTGGAAAAATTGCTGCGCATGAATCAATGCCGTTAATCGTGGGAATATTGTTTATTTTGGGACTCGTATCTGCCGCATATTCTGCAGCAGGTTCAGCTTTGACATCATTGACAACGTCATTCACAGTGGATATTTTGAAAGCGCATGAGAAGCAAGATGATGCTAATCTCACTCGCACACGCAAGACCGTGCATATGGGAATGTCGGTGATAATGGGACTTGTGATAATAGTGTTCTATATAATCAGTAACAGCGATGCAATCAGTGCGGTTTATACGCTTGCAAGTTACACCTATGGACCAATCTTGGGACTGTTTGTGTTTGGGTTGGCTACGAAAAACAAAGTAAAAGACAAATTAGTTCCTTTTGTGTGCGTAGCTGCTCCAGTGATTTGCTATTTCGTTCAAAAGGCGCTTTTAGACATGTTTGGCTATGTGATGAGCTTTGAATTGCTGCTTTTAAACGCCGCTGTGACGTTCTTAGGACTGTTGGCGGTTACTGCCCGCTACGGCCAGGAGAAAGAGGCTTAAATCAAATTAAAACGGCATTATGGCAAAAAGTTTAATTAATAAATACATTTGGATAGTGGATACTATCCAACGTTATGGTCGCATAACGCGTGAAGAGTTAAATAATTTGTGGGTGAGAAGTTCTTTATCGGAAGGCTCACCCATGCCTCGCCGTACTTTCTATAACTATCGTAATGGCTTGGCAGATACCTTCAATATTATTGTTGAATGTGATCCCGGGACGTTTGAATACTATATTGCCGACGATGGAAGTGAGCAACAGTCGAAGATGCTTAACTGGCTATTGGATTCTGCTTCGATGAGCGGGATGATTAGTGACTCACAAGACGTGAGCGACAGAATAATATTGGAAGACGTGCCATCGGCCCGCAATTATCTTCCAGTTGTGCTTCAGGCGTTGAAGTCTTCTAATAGGATTGTCTTTTCTTACCGACCATATAACAGGGTTAATGTAAGTCGTGATGTGGTGATAGAGCCATACTGTGTGCGTATATTCAAGCAGCTATGGTATGTGATAGGTTTCAATGTAAAGGATAAGATGATAAAGACATATGCATTAGATAGAATGCAGGATTTGAAGATTTCCCAAGATAAATTTGAGATGCCGGATGATTTTGACCCTCAGACTTATTTTGAAGATAGTTTCGGCATTATAACAACTCAAGGGGAAGCTAAGAATGTGGTGCTAAAAGTCACAGCCAGTCAAGCTAAATACTTTAGAGCACTTCCGCTTCATCACTCACAGAGTGAGGAGATTCATGATGAATATTCTATTTTCCACTATCATATCCATATTACTTATGACTTTATTCAAGAGGTGCTTTCGCATGGGAAAGAGGTGCAGGTGGTGAAGCCTCCAGAGCTGAAAATTGCTGTGATAAATGAATTGAAAGCTGCTCTAGAAAATTATAAATAAAAGAAATAAAGGCTTAAATTATGATACAATGGAAAACAATTATTATTGGGATGGCTTTAATGCTTTTCCAAACTTCCTTAGTTTATTCTAGAGAAGGAATATCATATAGATCAGAATTAAAACATGCGATAGAGGCAGTGGAAAAGGGTGCAATACTCTGTGAATATCCCAGTAATGGATGGGGCAGCGTGCCCGAAATGTGGAAACTGCAACAAAAGCTCGATAGCTTAGCTACGCCTGGAGAACTTTGTAAATTGGCTGATGACCATCTTAATGGCGCATTAATCATATGTGTGGCATTTAAGCTCCTGATTCCAAGAGATCCTGGCATGGCGAAAGAAATAATGTTTTCGAGCCTAAGTGATGATAGGTATCTTTCCATAAGTTATTGTGACGTGCATGATGGAATAAGTGTAGCAGATTATATGATCAGCAAAACCACACGGACACAAGATGCGCAAAGGCCTATTTTCACGAGAAGAGATTCAATGAAACTTGATAGTATGATTATTTTTACACCAAAAGCTAATGAGACATTTTATTTTAGGGAACTTATGGATCGTTTGGAGCCAAGGGCAGAATATTATGAAAGGCTTCATGTAATCTTTGCAGATAAAAACACTAAAGCGCTTCAAGGAATAGCCAGATATCGGTGCGATGATGACAAACCTTTGATTATTAGTTCGCTTATGAAATATAATGATGGCTTGGCGAAAGATGGGAGCAGGGATAAATCCCCTGATTATGAATATACGAATTCTGCGTTGCAGGCGGTTGTCGAATGGCCCGATAATGCTTTTCTGGCCCCGATTGCAAAGTTAATAAACATGGAGCTTAAACGTAAATATTTTGATTATTATCGAATCAAATTAATTTATGAGGCATTGATGTCATACGATAATAACAATAGCTACAATATGATTGATAATGTGCTTTCAGTCGCTGAAGGTTCAGTACTTAAATATCATAAGAGTATTCTGAAAGAAGCTTACGATGATAAGCCAAGAGAACGTTATAAACCTTTGATTGAAAAGTATTGTCAGGATGTAGATTAATGATTAAGAGAGAATTTGTGGAGGGGCAATTAGGCAAGTCCTAATTCAAAATCTTTCACGAGTTTGTCGATAGCAGGGTTACGTAGTCTCAGGTTGGTAATAATTTCAGCAGGAGACCAGAATTTTGGAGCTTCGCCACCTTGGCGAATTTTAATATTGAAAGCAAGCATGTCGTTAGACACCTTGTTGCGTAGAAAATTAATAATCTCAGATTTATGAGCGTTGATGAAACTAACTTGTCCTTGGTTTTCCACCTCAATTTCAAATAGAGTATCTTCTATTTTCTTTGGGAGTGATACACGCATTGTGTTGATAACTATTTGTTCGTTAGGGTGTTCGTCGATGAATTGATACCAGGCTTTCAGTAAATCTTCATCAGTGAATGAATTGTTTCGATGGGAGCCGGCAGATGATTTTGATTCTTGTACCTTATCTCCTTCAGTTTTTTTAATAGGATTATTAATCCTAATCATTGGAATGCCATTAGGCAGTGTCGCAATCTTAGAAGCAGTTATTTTTGGCGCCGGAGTGTCAATGATTCTTGATGTGGAAGCAGGTGCTGGTGCCGCAACCGGTTGCGAAGATGCAGCCGGTTGGACAGGAGCAGAAGCTTTTGGTGCACTACTATATGATCCTCCATTGGCTTGAGCTTGTGGAGCACCATTAGATGGTTGTACTTTCTTAATCGTATTATTCCCACCATCATCACCAGCAGGAGGCGTAGTGTCGAATAATTGGCAAAGCTTGATTAGCGTAAGCTCTACTAGAAGAAGTTTATTAGTAGTGGCGCGATAATTCAAATCGCATTGATTGCAAATGTCAAGGGCCTTGTAGAAGAAGCGAGGCGATAGTTTTGCAGCTTGAACTACAAACTGATTAGCCACATCTTCAGTGGTTTCAAGAAGGCACTTCGTAGCAGGGGTGCTAGCCACCATCAGGTTACGAAAGTGTTCAGCCAGTCCATTGATGAAGAATTGAGCTTCAAAGCCCTTATCTCTAATTTCCTTGAATGTGAGAAGAGTTTGAGGGACGTTATTGGCAATAAAAAGGTCAACCAGCTTGAAATAATATTCGTGGTCGAGCACGTTTAGGTTTTCGATAGTCGATTGATATGTGATACTGCCTTCAGAAGATGCTGCTACCTGGTCGAAAATAGAAAGAGCATCACGCATAGCTCCATCAGCTTTTTGAGCAATAACGTTGAGAGCGGCTGGTTCGGCTTTGATATTTTCGTTTTGTGCTATATATGTTAGTTGCTCTACGATATCAGGCACAGTGATGCGAGCGAAATCGTAGATTTGGCATCTTGACAAAATAGTAGGAATAACCTTGTGCTTTTCGGTAGTAGCCAGAATGAAAATGGCATGAGCAGGAGGTTCCTCAAGAGTCTTAAGAAAAGCGTTGAAGGCTTGAGTGGAAAGCATATGAACCTCATCTATGATGAATACGCGATACTTTCCGATAGGGGGTGGAATACGCACTTGTTCACATAGATTGCGGATATCGTCCACCGAGTTGTTAGAAGCGGCATCGAGCTCCACGATATTATAAGAGCGTTGCTCGTTGAACGCCCGGCAAGACTCACACTCATTGCAAGCTTCATGGTCGGCAGTAGGGTTTAGACAGTTAATAGTTTTGGCGAAAATTCTCGCACAAGATGTCTTTCCTACACCTCTAGGTCCACAAAAAAGATATGCGTGAGCCAAGCGGTCGGAGTCGATAGCCGATTTTAAAGTATGCGTAAGAGCCTGCTGACCAACTACACTACGAAATGTAGAAGGACGGTATTTACGAGCTGATACGATGTAATTTTCCATTAAAAAATATTTTGAAACAAAGTTACTATAAGTTAGGGGTAATTGCAAGGATGGCGTTATAGGAATTAAGAATATTTGAATTAATGTAGATGAGTTTTTACAGATAGAGAAACTATAGCAAAAATTGTTATAATTAGAACTAAAACTGGCTTAAATGGAGAAAATAAGACATATTTGTATGTAAATTTAACCCGTAATAAAAATAGTTTTATAATTTTACAGATTGTAAGCAAATAGTAAAATGATAGTTAATAATTAGATGGGCAATTGTTTTAGGTGGATATTTAAATTACCCGTGTTTCTAAAATAATATATTATGAAGAAGATTTTACTTTCATTATTTATGTTGGGGGGACTGCTTAGTGCAGAAGCCCAGTACCAGGTGGCAAATTCCAGTTTCGAAACCTGGGAATCAGTAAGTTATACCACTTCTAGTGGCACCGCAGTAACAGGCGAAGAACCTACAAGTTGGAGTTCCTTTATCACAGGTACGGGAAGTTTAAAAGATGTGGCAGCAGCTAATCAAGTAGAAAAGTCAACAGAGAAAAGGACTGGAGCTACAGGTACATATTGTGCCAAGATATCTTCAAGAGCTGTTAAATTCGGCACATGGGTAGCTGCTCTAGCTCAAGGGAACCTCACTACTGGCTGTATTAACATGGGAAGTATTACGGCTTCCGATGCAAAAGGAAATTATAACTACACGAATTTGGATAATGCAGGCCAAAACCAACCATTTACTGGAAAACCAGATGCTATGCATGTGTGGATAAAATTCACAACGACAACTACTTATAAGGGCAAGGTAAGTACAGTTTTGCATACATCAGGTTATTATCAAGATCCTGAAGCGAATACTCTTACTGCAAAAGTAGTGGCTAAAGCTGTTAATGAAGCAGTAAGTCCATCAGCTGATTGGCAAGAGATTACATTACCGTTTACTTATACTGATGGTGTGACCGACCGACCAGCTTATGCGTTGGTGTCATTTGCTACAAGCAGTACAGCCGGAAAGGGTGGAGAAAGCGATTATATGCTTATTGATGATTTGGAATATCTATATTATTCTAAATTAGCAACTCTTGCATATGATGGCACATCTTACTTTGATGCTTCAAAGACAGCATATGATTTAAGTGATAAGGTTTATGACCCAGCAAAATTAGTTGTAACATCAAATGGAGTAGCGGCAACAATAGAAAGATCATATAATGCAACTACAGGTTTGCTTACATTGACTGTTAAAGGCGATAATTGGAGCGTAGACAACTCAAATCAAAATGTATATACTGTCCAGTTTAAGGCTAATCAGCCTATAGTAACAAATTACACAAACAAGCTGTCAGTAGGTGTAGATGGAGTTACAAATCCTACGCAAGATGCTACCATCCAATTGATACAAGAGGCGGATAATTCTTATTCATTCCAATTGAAGAATTTCATGCTAAGTGGAACTCCAATAGGAACCATCAAGGTCACAAATCTAGTGAAAGATGGCAACCATTATACCAAGACTGCTAATATTTCAATAGTAGCCGGTGATGATCCAGCAGGCGCAACTTGGATTGGCCCTATGCTAGGGGAAATACCAGTAGTATTAGATGCTAATGTGGTAGATAATAGCATGACTGCACAAGTTAATATAGATTTATCAAGCCAGATTGTAAATGTAGTGGTGGCCCCAGAATTGAACCTTACAGGCAATGGTGAAGCTATAACAACCGGTCTTAAGAACGTGAAATTGTCAAGAGCCTTCAGTGCAGGGTGGAACACAATAAGTCTTCCATTTGACTATACTATAGCAGCATTTGGCGACAAATATGGAGTGAAGATGGCAGAGCTTACTTCTGCTTCAGGATCAATAGTCAACTTTAGCGATGTCAAAACGCTTAAAGCAAATACTCCTTACTTGATTTATTTTGCTACCGCTCCTATTGATCCATTCTACTTTGGAGTAAAGATAGCCGATGCAACAGCTCAAAGCGTTACTAAAGACAGCTATGTAATAAGTTCAACTTATGCTCCAGCATCAACAGAAAATAAATTCTTCTTCCAAACTGACGGAACAGTAAAGAAAGGTTCATCAACTGATGTTGTGCCAGCTACAGGAGCTTATTTGACTACCGACCAACCTGCAGTTGAGGTTGTAATCAATGGTGTATCAACAGGTATAGAAGATGTGATTAGTGATATTCCTCAAGTCTATAACGTATATAACATCAATGGTGTGAAAGTTCTTGAAAATGCCAAGTCACTTAATGGACTTGAAAAAGGATTCTATATCGTTAACGGCAGGAAGACTGTGATTAGATAAGATAAATAAGATTAGAATTAGCATTGGGCGGATTGCATTAATTTGTAATCCGCCCAAATTTTTAAGATAGTATTCTCTGAAAGAAAAGAAGGAATATAAGGAACTATTGCAATGGGAAAGAGTTATATTTCAAAATGAAAGAGAGAGATGCCATTATTAGGCTAAAGGAGTAAAAATGAGGATAACAGGGTATTATATGAGCATTTTTTTGTACTTTTGCGGGAAATTGGTGAAATGGGTGTTTCTTAGACGATAAAATCAGTTTGCCATATAAGTGAATAGCTTCATAAAGATTTGCTAAACACATGTGATTGGTCATAGGTTTATGGTATAAGCGACACAGAATAATATTAAAATAATAAAAACAAACATAGAAAGAAGATTATGAGCGTATTGGATTTAAGCGAACAAGAAATGGTGAGACGTAACAGTCTTGCTGAAATGCGCAAGATGGGGATTGAACCTTATCCAGCAGCAGAGTATGAAGTTAATGCTTACACTACCGACATAAAAAAAGAATTCAAGGATGAGGATGAGCCACGTCAAGTGAGCCTTGCTGGCCGTATTATGAGCCGCCGTATAATGGGAAAGGCTTCATTTATAGAATTGCAAGATTCAAATGGTAGAATCCAGGTTTATATAAGCCGTGATGATTTGTGCCCTGAGGAAAATAAGGACTTATACAATGTAGTATTCAAGAAATTGCTAGATATAGGAGATTTTATTGGAATCAAAGGTTTTGTATTCCGCACACAGATGGGCGAAATCACGGTGCATGCCCAGTCTCTAACAGTGCTTAGCAAATCACTTCGCCCACTTCCTATCGTTAAGATGAAAGATGGTGTGAAATATGATGCATTTGATGACCCAGAACAGCGCTATCGCCAACGTTATGTTGACCTTATAGTGAATGACGGAGTAAAAGATATTTTCTTGAAGCGCACGAAGGTATATACTTCTATGCGTGAATATTTCAACACCAAGGGATATATTGAAGTAGAGACTCCAATCCTGCAATCAATACCTGGTGGAGCGGCAGCACGTCCGTTTATCACTCACCACAACGCATTGGATATTCCACTATATTTGCGTATCGCTGATGAACTTTATTTGAAGCGTCTAATCGTAGGCGGATTTGAGGGTGTGTATGAGTTTGGAAAAAATTTCCGTAACGAGGGAATGGACCGCACACACAATCCAGAGTTTACATGTATGGAAATATACGTTTCCTACAAGGACTATAACTGGATGATGGACTTTACAGAGAGAATGCTCGACAAGATTTGTTACGATGTTAACGGTACTCATGAAGTGAAAGTTGGTGACAATATGATTAGCTTCAAGGCTCCGTTTAAACGCGTGACTATGCTTGATTCAATAAAGGAATTTACTGGATATGACCTCACAGGTAAGAACGAAGATGAAATTCGTGAAGTGTGCAAGGCTTTGAAGATGGAAGTGGATGAAACGATGGGTAAAGGAAAACTTATCGATGAAATCTTCGGAGAATTCTGCGAAGGGAACTATATCCAGCCAACATTCATCACTGACTATCCAGTGGAGATGTCGCCATTGACAAAACGTCATCGCGAACATCCAGAACTTACAGAACGTTTTGAACTTATGGTTAACGGTAAGGAGCTTGCAAATGCATACTCAGAGCTTAATGACCCAATCGACCAGGCTGATCGCTTCAAGGAGCAGCTTAAATTGAGCGAGAAAGGCGATGATGAGGCAATGTTTATCGACCAAGACTTTATCCGTGCCCTAGAATATGGAATGCCTCCTACATCGGGAATGGGAATAGGAATGGACCGTCTTGTTATGCTTATGACAGGACAAAGTACAATTCAAGAAGTGCTTCTTTTCCCACAAATGCGTCCTGAGAAAGTGACAAAGCGTGATGCATCATCAAAGTATGTAGAAATTGGAGTGCCAGAGGAATGGGTGGAAGTAATCCAAAAAGCTGGCTATCTCACGGTAGAAGATATAAAAGCTGCAAATCCAGGCAAGATGATGCAAGAGATTTGCGGACTAAATAAGAAATATAAACTTGAGCTCAAAAACCCAAGTAACGAAGAAATCAACCAATGGATAGAGTCTGCAAAGACTAAATAAACAGAGGAAGATCATGGCTGAAAAATTCCCAGGAAAGATTGCTGTAATGGGAGGAGGCAGTTGGGCTACCGCATTGTCAAAGCTGCTTCTAACCGACAAGGCAGGAGAAATTCTATGGTATATGCGGAGAGATGACCGCATAGAAGATTTCAAGCGACTAAAGCATAACCCAGTTTATTTGAGTGATGTTCAGTTTGAGACCGAGAGAATACATTTTTCATCGGACATAAATGCAGTGTGCACAGAAGCCGATACATTGTTATTGGCTATGCCATCTCCTTATATCAAGGAACATTTGAAGAAGATATCAGTGGATATCAGCGACAAGTATGTGGTGAGTGCAGTAAAAGGTATGGTTCCAGATGAAAATGAACTTGTAACCGAGTATATGGACCGAGTATATGGCATCAAGCGTGAAAAAACCTTAGTGGTGAGTGGAGCTTGCCACGCAGAGGAAGTGGCACTTGATAGAATGTCATATCTAACGGTTGGATGCATTGACGAATCTCTAGGCCATTTGTTTGCAGAACGTATCAACGGACGATTTATGAAAACCGTTCTTTCTACCGATGTTGACGGAATAGAATATGGCGCAGTGTTGAAAAATGTATATGCCATAGCAGCAGGAATTGTGCACGGAATGAAAAACGGCGATAATTTCCTAGCTATGCTTGTGAGCAACGCCATAAAGGAAATGGCAAAATTTGTGGATACAGTGAATCCACATCCAAGAAATATCTGTGATTCAGTGTATTTGGGAGACCTCCTAGTAACCTGTTATTCAAAATTTAGTAGAAACCATAATTTTGGCTCAATGATTGGTAGAGGATATTCAGTGAAAGCCGCTATGATGGAAATGGAAATGGTGGTGGAAGGATATTACGGAACCAAGTGTATTTATGAAATCAATCAGAAAAAAGGCGTGAAGATGCCGATATTGGAGTGTGTACACAACATACTATATAATCAGGCATCTGCCACAAAGGCTATCACGCAATTGGCAAATGAATTGGTTTAGAAAAAGAACACAAGTATATAATAATATTAATAGTTTTAATTCTTAGGAAATGAAAACAATTAACGTAAACAATCAGAATGTGCTCGGCACAGTAAGTGCAAGCGCAATTAACGCCCTAAAGCCAAAAGCAGCAGCTGCAATAGAGAAGCTTGAAAAGGGTACTGGAGCAGGAAATGATTTTCTTGGTTGGGTAAATCTCCCAACAGAAACATCAGATTCATTGCTTGATGAAATAGAAGAATCAGCTAAAGCATTCAAGGATTGTGAATATGTTGTAGCTATCGGTATTGGCGGAAGCTATCTAGGCGCAAAGGCAGTGATTGCAGCGTTGAGTGATACTTTCGCAGAATTGAAGCCTGCTAAGGGTCCTAGAGTATTGTTTGCAGGTCAAAATATAGGAGAGGATTACCTATACGAACTTGTTGAGTTGTTGAAAGGCAAGAAATTTGGAATCATTTCAATTTCCAAATCAGGAACCACTACAGAGCCAGCAATAGCATTCCGTATGCTAAAGGAAATGCTTGAAGCACAAGTGGGCAAAGCTGATGCTGCCAAATTAATTGTAGCAATCACTGATGCAAAACGTGGAGCTCTACGCCAATTGGCTAATGAGGAAGGTTACAAGACTTTCGTTATCGAAGACAATGTGGGCGGTCGTTTCTCTGTATTGACTCCAGTAGGATTATTACCAATTGCTGTAGCAGGATTTGACATCAAAAAGCTAATGGAAGGAGCCCGCAAGATGCAAGCTCTAACAAAAGAAGCTGGTGAAGATAATGTAGCTGAAGAATATGCAATAACTCGTAATGCTCTCTATGAAGCAGGCAAAAAGATTGAAATTCTTGTTAACTTCAACCCAAAACTTCACTTCTTTGCTGAATGGTGGAAACAACTATATGGTGAGAGCGAAGGAAAAGACGGCAAGGGAATTTTCCCAGCTGCAGTAGATTTTACTACTGATTTGCACTCAATGGGACAATGGATTCAAGAAGGTGAACGTACTATCTTTGAAACTGTAATCACAGTGGGTGAGGCAGAACACAAAGTAGTTATCCCTCAAGATTCTGCTGACCTTGACGGATTGAACTATATAGCTGGCAAGCGTGTGGACGAGGTGAATAAGATGGCCGAACTAGGAACAAGACTAGCCCATGTGGATGGTGGAGTACCAAATTTGATTATTACACTTCCTAAGATTGAGGAATATTATCTTGGTGAGTTGATATACTTCTTTGAGAAAGCTTGTGGTATCAGTGGATATATTCTTGATGTAAATCCATTTAACCAACCAGGAGTGGAGGCGTATAAGAAAAATATGTTCGCACTTCTTAACAAGCCTGGATATGAAGAGGCAAGCAAGGCAATCCAAGCAAAATTGAAATAAGAAAAAATAGGAAATTAATATAATTACTTGATAGGGGCACTCAATAATTTGGGCTGTCCCTATTTTTTGTGTCAAATATTAGCGTTGAATTGGCCAGGAGAAGTGTTTTAAAGCTTTCTCAAGGCTTTTCTCACGACCATGGCAGTAGAGGTTGCACAAAGCATGAAAGTCGGCGCTGTGGTTCATTTCTGTGAGGTGTGCTAATTCGTGGCAAATAATATAACGAACGAGTTCTTCTGGGAAGAACATAATATTGTAGGAAAGCTGGATTACATGTTTGGTTGTGCAGTGTCCGAGTTTGCGCATGCCACGACCTATAACAAATTCTTTAGGCATAACGCCTAGTTCCGATGCCACTTGAACGGCAAATGGTATGAGGATGCTTTCTGCCTTGTCGGCCATAAGCCGAGTGAGGCAAGCCGATATAGTGCGTGTTATATTTGGAGAAGAAAGATTTGTATCTGGATGCAATGAAATGTATAAATCTCCATTGTTGTCGCCATATCCAATTTGGCTTTTCTTTCCTTGGTGAGTAGTGATTGTGACAATATGCTGGAAACAGAATATTTTCTGGCCGAAATAATAACTTAGCGTTAAGGGCTTTAGGTCTCTTATCTTTGTGCGGTTAGAATCAATGAAATCCTTGATATTTTTTTGTGGCATTCGCATGGGAGCGTTTATGTGCAGTCCTTCTGGACGCCATCTAGCGGTTATTGACCGCATATCGCGTCGAAGAAATACTACTACGTTGCCGAATTCATCATCGGGAATGTAAAAACCTCCAGCCATTTCTATGCTTTAAGCCTCTCTAGTGTCGGTTCCCCACATTAGTTTTGTGCGGAGAGTTTCTGCGAAATTGTGTTTTATACTTTGAATAACCTTGACGGTGAAGCGAGCTTTACGAATAGTAATCTTTGAACCTGTGCGGCATGGGTGTGAACGACCATCAAGGCTCACTTGATAAAGTGGAGCTCGGGAATCGGTTGTGAGTGTGATTATGCTGTCGTCGCGAAGTACAAGAGGACGCATAGTGAGTGAATGAGGAGAAATTGGGGAAATAACCCAATTCTTTGACGTAGGATCAAGAATTGGTCCGCCGACGCTGAGATTGTATGCTGTACTGCCAGTTGGCGTAGATACAATTAGTCCATCGCCCAAATATGTGGTCAAGAAAGAACCATTCACCTCTGTGTGAACGCAAAGCATTGTGGAACTATCTTGTCGCGTAACTGCTACTTCGTTTAAAGCAAAAGGATGCTTAAAGGGTTCATCTTCAGAAACGACCTCTAAAACAGTGCGTTCTTCAACCTTGAAATTATTATTGAACAAATCACTTATGACATCCTCAATGGCGGTGATGTTGGCATCTACAAGATATCCAAGATGTCCAGTATTTATTCCAACAATGGGGATTCCCTTGTGTGCTACTCGTTTAGCAGTACGCAAGAAAGTTCCGTCGCCACCAATACTCACAGCTACAGCAGCAGAAAAATCATCATCGGCGATGACATCATCTACGCGAGGTGGAGTGGGAAGTGATTGACAAAGATAGTCGTAGAACTCTTTTTCAATCTCAATCCAGGCATTTCTCTTTTCGAGAGTCTTGAAAAGGTGGGATATGTCATCCAAATGCTTCTCCTGATGGGTGTTGCCGTAAATTATGAGACGCATAAAATAATTAAGTATATTAAAATCGACGTTAAAAATACAAAGAAGGGACAATATTCCCTCAAAGAATAACTTTAAATAAAGGGGGAAAGAGAAATATTTCCTATCTTTAGCCTAACTTTTACTTTATAATGTTATAAATTCATATTATTTTTGTAGAAATTATAGGCATATCACAAATATACGAATATTTTTAAAATGCTTGTATGTAGGAGTGATTAAAGAAGAACCAAAACGCTATAAAAGAAAAAAACTGGGATGATAAATTTAAGTGTTAACATTAATAAGATAGCCACATTGCGTAATGCACGCGGAGGTAATTTACCAAACGTAGAGCAGGTTGCAATAGATTGTGAACGCTTCGGTGCAAACGGCATAACAGTTCATCCGCGCCCCGACGAGCGACATATTCGCCATTCAGACGTGTTTGCTCTTCGCCCGCTAATAAAGACGGAATTCAATATAGAAGGTTATCCCTCAGATGATTTTATGGATTTGGTGCTCAAGGTAAAGCCTGCTCAAGTGACGCTTGTCCCAGATGCTCCAGACGCACTTACGTCATCGGCTGGCTGGGAAGTAGCTCCAAATATGGAATTTCTTACCGGTGTGGTAGATAAATTTAAAGAAGCCGGGATTCGCACAAGTATTTTTGTTGGTACAGACTGTGAGAATATCAAACAAGCAGCTCGCACAGGAGCTGACCGAGTAGAACTTTATACAGGGCCTTATGCTCTACAATTTTCGAAATCACCCGAAACGGCTGTAGCACCCTATATTCTAGCTGCACAAGCAGCACACAAAGAAGGTTTAGGGCTGAATGCAGGACATGATTTAAATCTACAGAATTTAAAATATTTTCAGGAGCAAGTGCGTTATTTGAATGAGGTGTCGATAGGACATTCATTAATATCTGATGCATTATACTTAGGCTTGGAACAAACTATTAAGGCTTATAAAGAGTGCTTGAAATAGGCCTTGGCTATTAAGAATTTAACAAGGAATAAAAATTATCACATACAAATTTTATGGCAATATTAAATCTGATTCAAACTGCTGTAGAACAAATTGATTCCGTAGGAAATGCGGTTTCAGCAGTAACAACAACTGTTACACAAGCTCCAGCAGTGCCAGCAATGACACAAGAATTGTCATTGTGGGATTTAACTCTAAAGGGTGGTGTCTTGATGATACCTCTTGCATTATTATCTGTGATTAGTATCTATATTCTTGTGGAAAGATTTATTGCAATACGCAATGCATCGAAGGATGATGATACTTTCATGAAGAGAATCAAGGATTATATTCACGAAGGAGAGATAGAAAGTGCTTTGAATTTGTGTAAAAAGACTAATACTCCCTATTCAAGATTGATAGCAAAGGGAATTACCCGTATAGGACGTCCTATGAACGATGTGCTAGTGGCTATTGAAAATGTGGGAAACATGGAAGTATCTGCACTTGAGAAAGGATTTACTTGGCTAGCTACTACAGCCGCAGCCGCACCAATGATCGGATTCCTTGGGACTGTTACAGGTATGGTTCAAGCATTCTTTGCAATGGCAAGTGCAGGAAGCAATGCCAATATCACAATTCTTGCAAGTGGTATTTATGAAGCTCTTGTAACTACTGTTGCCGGTTTGGTGGTAGGAATCATTGCATTGTTTGCATATAACTATTTGGTATCAAGAGTGAGCAAAGTGATGAATAAGCTTGAGGCAAAGACTATGGAATTTATGGACTTGCTTAACGAGCCTGCAGCTTAATAAATAAAAACATAGCTAGAAGACCGATTGGTTTTCGGCAAAAATCAAGCTAAAAAAATGGCACTAAAGAAACAAAGTGAAATGCTATCAATGTTCAGTATGGCGTCGATGACCGATGTTATATTCCTCCTATTGATATTTTTCATGGTTACGTCCACTTTCGTGTTTCCTACGGCTCTAGAAGTGAATCTGCCACAGAGTAGTGAGCAGACAGCTATCAAACCGGGCACACGTATATTTGTGGATAAGGACCTCAAAATATATGGAGCCTTTGGAGATGAGGAGCCGGCATTATTGACAAGCCAGGAGCAATTAATGACATTCCTTCAATTAACTCAGCAGAAGGATTCAACCCAATTCATTGCTCTTTATGCAGACGAGACGGTCCCTTATGGAAAGATAGTAGAGCTATTAGACCAGGGGGCGAAGAATAACTTGAAGATGGTGCTTGCTACAAAACCTTCAAGTACTAGTGCAGATGGCACTCCTAAAGCCCCAGAAACTACTGCACCTGCTACAACAGTACCAGCTGTGCAATAAAAGAGCGAAGGAAATCGATTATTTCCCAGCAAAAAACAATTCAAATGAAAGAAAGAGATAAAAATCAGATAATAGCAATTATCGCTACGTTGGTTTTCCACGTGGTGTTCCTTCTTATTCTCTTATACTCATTTCTCTATTACTCCTATCCACCAAAAGAGGGCGAGCCCCCTATACCTAAGAAAGAAGATATTATGTTTGGAGGCGAATATGTGATGCTAGGTAATGTGCAAACTCCATCTAATATGGGGATGACAGAGTCTGAACCTTATGTTCAGGAAAAAAGTAAAACCACACAAGTGGAAGGCGATGAAATGGAAGATGCCGGGCCTAAGGCTGATGCTTCAAAACCATTAATTTCTTCAAAGAACGAATCACCAATGAAGGTGAATGACAAGCCAGTGAAGAAAAGCGGACCATCGAAAGAAGAAATAGCTGAACAAGAAAAAATAAAGCGACAGAAAGAACAAGCCGATAGGATATCTCAAAGGGTATCTTTCGGAAAGACCTCAGGTAAAGGTGGAGGCCAACAGGGATCTCCAAACGGCAATTCATCATCTGGAGCAGTGAGCGGAGCCCCAGGAGTTTCGGGATTGGTGGGATATACACTAGCTAGTTGGGGAAGGCCAAACAGCCCTGATGCGGGAATAGTGAGAATAAGAGTGAGGGTTAACTCTCGAGGAAAAGTGATTAGTGCACGCTATGCTGGAGGAAGCGGTTCGGCCGCAGCAAGCTCGACGGTGAGACAAAGTTGTGTTCGAGCTTCTCTAAATTCACAATTCTCGGTGCCTGAAAATGCTACTACTGAAGCCGTAGGAACAATAACCTGGAGATTCGAATAATGATAAAAATAGAACTTAAAGAGATAGAACAATGGGTGAAGCATAATCCAGACGAATGGAAGGCGCTCACCCAGCGTTTTATAGAGATGGATACAACTATCTCTAATGAAGATATAGCCCGCATCTACATAGGATATACTTTCACTGATGATTATGATTCATTTGGAGAAGATTGGATACAAATATATGCTATTAGTCTAAATACAGATAAGATAGGCGATGCTTTGGATATGGCTTGGCAGTCGCACTGCAAGAATCCATTTAATCTGGATATATTGAACTTCATGGTGAGCCGAGTGCCACAACAGCATGAATTATGGCGCATACTAGCATGGCATTTTGCAAAATTGATGCGCGGAATACTAGCTACAGGAAGCGGAGAAAATGCTGAGAATGCAATAAGTGTAACTTGCGTCGATGACGAGTATCTGGTGATGAAGAATGCCCTAGAAATTGATAATATAGAATCTCAGAGACTAGTGGTGAATGATAAAGGCACGTATGACGTGTTTAGAGTGTCACCAAGCGCATTATACCCGCACGATGAAGTGTGGATGGATATCGGTGCTTCAAAGTCGCTACAAACACAGTATTTGAATTCATTGAGGCAACGCAAATAGTAAAAAAGCATTATCAAGGAATAAAAAATTCTATAGGAATTTAAAATTAAGGCTGTCAAACGTTGGAGTTGGACAGCCTTAACAAATCATATACTCAAATTATTAATAATTTTCGCAACGAATAGCAAAGTAAGATTGTGGGTGCTTGCAAACAGGGCATATACTAGGGGCCTTCTTGCCAATAACGATATGGCCACAGTTTAGACATTGCCAAATTACATCTCCGTCCTTAGAGAATACTACTTCGTCTTCGATATTTTTTAGAAGTTTGCGGTAGCGAGCTTCGTGTTCGCTTTCAATCTTAGCTACACCTTCCATTTGAGCAGCGATAGCAGGGAAACCCTCTTCGCGAGCAGTCTTAGCCATAGAAGCATACATTTCTGTCCATTCATAGTTTTCGCCGTTAGCAGCGTCAAGAAGATTTGCTGCAGTGTCAGGCATTTCACCACCATGGAGATATTTGAACCAAAGCTTAGCGTGCTCTTTCTCGTTTCCAGCTGTTTCTTCGAAAAGGTTAGCTATTTGAACAAAGCCATCTTTCTTTGCTTTAGAAGCATAGTATTGATACTTAGTGTGAGCTTGAGCTTCTCCAGCAAAAGCAATTTGTAGGTTCTTTTCTGTTTGAGTTCCTTTTAAATCTTTATTTTCCATATTATTTATAAATTAAAATTACATTTTTGAACAAAAAATAACATTGTGCACGACTAAGGTAATTATATTTTGGAAATATTATTATAATAATTTGGACTAAAATTGTTAAAATGACGAAAATAAAAATAGGATAAATTGAGTTATAATATTAAAGTACAAAACTGTTAATTTTTAAAGAAATAAAATACAATATATGAATACAGATAAAGACAAAATGGATTGGGAGGTGCTCAGTAGTGTGTATCTTATCAAGCGTCCGTGGCTGACGGCAAGAAAAGACTGTGTGAAATTGCCTAACGGCATTGTCAATGACGAATTTTACGTGCTTGAATATCCGGAGTGGGTGAATGTGATAGCCATTACGAAGGATGGAAAGATGGTGCTTGTGCATCAATATAGGCATGGTATAAGAAAGACTTGCTATGAATTATGTGCGGGAGTGTGCGAAGAGGGAGAATCCTTCGAGAAGTCGGCAAGACGAGAACTGATGGAGGAAACCGGATATGGTAACGGAGAGTGGAGCGAAATTATGACAATTTCGGGCAATGCCAGCACAACTTCAAATTATACCCATTGCTTTGAAGCTCGAGGAGTGGAGCTTTTAGAGGCTCAACATCTTGATAGGACAGAAGATATCGAGGTGTGCCTTTTCGACCCTTCAGAGGTGTTTAAAATGCTCCAGAATGATGAGATAAAGCAATCTTTGATGGCTGCTCCACTATGGAAGTATTTTTATGGCGAGAATATTAAATAAAAAAAGCGGATAGAGCACTTGTCTCTACCCGCTGAAGGTATTAATGGTTAATGTAAAGACATATTAATCGTGAGTGACACCTATTGAATCATGTTGACGTTTGCGGAATTGATGTTCCACACCTTCAATGACATTTATGATATAGTCGCCCAGTTTTTCTCCCTCACAAATGATATCCATATAGAAAATACCTGATTCATAAGCATATTTCTTTTGATTGATATTTTCGATATTTTCTGTGCGGAGAAGATTCCTGTAATTATTGATTTCGCGCTCTTTGTTGTAGTTCTTTAGCAGATCGGTTTCGTGAACGTCGTCCACATCAGCGAGAACCGCAATCATATTGGCGATAGCTTCAGAAAGATACTTGAACATGGTGTCGATATTGTCGTAAATATCTTGAGTGAAGTGGGCATGTGCCTCTTCCTTTCTAACAAGAGTTTTAGCAATATTGAAGCAGCTGTCGGCGATACTTTCTATCTCTGTGACAATGCTCAACATGCACGATACGCGTAGCTTTCCATCGTAGCTTAAACGGCCATCCACAACTTTATTGAGGTAGTTAGCTATTTCAATTTCCATTCTATCGGAAATTTCCTCATATTTTTCAACGCGGGTATATAGCTTATTGAATGGTTCAGTACCATTCTTTGTATGAACAAGTTCTTGCACCATACCCAACATCCTATCAACTCTTTGAGCATATACAACTATTTCTCTTTGAGCTTGAGTGAGGTTAAGCTCAGAAGCATTAAGAAGCCCGCGAGATATAAATTTCAATTGGAATTCCTCTTCATCCTTGTGACGGGAATGTAGAAGGAAGTTTGTAATTTTGACATATGTATCAGTGAACCAAATCATTATCGTTAGGTTCACTATGTTGAATACTGTGTGGAAAAGTGCCAAGGCAAAAGATTCAGAGAATTGGAGAGATGCAATTTGCTGCATAATAGGATTCTTAGCAGGAAGCAAACCTGCCATTGCCTGATTATAGGTGTTAGGATCGGCGATTTCGAGATGTGAGACATAAGCAAGAAGAGCATTAGGATCTCCAGAATGTAATGCCTCAGTCAGCCATACAATAAGATTGATGAAAGGGAAGAATATTATAATCGTCCAAATCGAGCCGAAGAAATTGAATAGGAAATGCCCCGCGGCTGCTTTTTTGGCGGCAAGATTACCACTTAAGGAAGCGAGAATAGGAGTGATTGTTGTTCCGATGTTACTACCAAGTACAACTGCACAAGCCATATCGAATGGAATCCATCCTTTAGTGCACATAATAAGCACTATGGCGAAAGTTGCAGCTGATGACTGAATTACCATAGTTATGGCAAGACCGGCAAAAACAAAAATTAGAACGGAAAGGAATCCTTTACTAGCGTAGGCTTGAAGAAATTGGAAAATTTCTGGGCTTGATTTCAAGTCGGGTACATTAGCACTTATGTATTCTAGGCCCATGAATAGGAATGAGAATCCAATCATAAATTCTCCGATAGACTTGTAGTTGCTTTTATTGGAGAACAGCATCGGTATCGCGAAACCAATAAGAGGGAGTGCGAAAATTGAAATGTTGACTTTAAACCCAAAGATTGAAATAATCCAAGCCGTTAAGGTAGTACCAACATTAGCACCCATTATAACAGCCATGGACTGAGACAAACTCATAAGTCCGGCATTCACAAAGCTGACCACCATAACAGTGGATGCGGAAGAGCTCTGAATGAGGGCCGTTATAGTAACTCCGGTTAAAACTCCAGCAAAACGGTTACGAGTCATAGCCGAGAGAATATTTCTCATGCGGTCACCAGCAACCTTTTGCAAACCTTCACTCATGATCTTCATTCCGTAAAGGAAGAGACCCACTGCTCCTAGAAGAGTCAGAAAATTAAGAAATGAGTAGTTCATCTGCTCAATATCGTTTATTGAAAAAGTAAAAGTGATAATAGCACTTTATATCGGTGCAAAGGTAGAATAAAATGGAGTAAAAATTATAATAATCAATAAATAATAAATAAAAAAATGGATAATTAATAAAATTGGTATGATTCATGTAGTGAGATATAATTGAATTTATTTGGTCTTTTACCGCGATAATTTGGCAAATTACCAAAATAGTGATAACTTGCAGGGCTAAACACAAGAAATCAATTTTATTCATGGCAAATGAAGAAATAATATCCCGAATTAAGTATCTCATCAAAGAGATTGGTATGACACAGAGTGAATTTGCGGAGAAAATAGGTAGTGATGCCTCAAATCTGTCGAAGCACTTGAATGGCAAACTAGCTATCAATGACTCCTTAATCAATAAGATAGTTATAAGTCTTGGTGTGTCTAAATCATGGCTGAAAGAAGGGAAAGATTTACCGTTTGCCAAGAATTCAGTGGCAGTGCCTAGCCTTGTTATTGAAGAGCAGGCTTTGAAATCGATGAAGGGTACTCCAGTATATGATATTGATGTTACGGCCGGAGGAATGAGCCGTTCAATGCTATTTGCCGAAGAGCATATAGTGGGTGCAATCAATATGCCGAACATTAGTCCTGAATGTAGGATCGTGCGAGTGAGCGGAGACAGTATGAGTCCAATAATACGGAATGGGGATTTTATTGCGGTGCGAGAATTAACCAATCTGTCACATATCTTTTGGGGCCAAATTTACGTTGTAGTACTAGATGATTACCGCATGGTGAAATATATACGTAAACATAACGATGAAAGTAAAGTGATATTGAGGAGTGAGAACTCGCAATATGATGATATGGAGATAAATCGTTCGGACATAAGAGAATTGATGGTAGTGCAGAATATATTACACATAGATACACGCTTATAAAAAAATTGAAGATAAAATGAATAATAGCAGAATACTAACTACTTTTTGCGCATTATTTTCCTTAATAGGATTATATGCAGCAGAGGTTACCACGGTAGCTGGTGGTTTAAAAGACCTGGTTGCAGACAAGAGTGCAACAGAACTCACCGTGAAGGGAGACATTGATGCGAGAGATATAAAATTTATTTCTGATGAAATGCCTAATTTGCATGTATTGAACCTTAAAGATGCAAATATAAAGGCTTTTTCTGCTAGCGAAGAATACTTCGGGGGACAGAAGGACTATGAAGCAGGAGTTTTGCCATCATATTGTTTCTTTGCAAAAAAATATACTTCGATTGTTTTGCCAAGCACATTGAAGAGCGTGGGAGAAGCTTCCTTAGCCGGATGTACAGAAATTGCTACGATTAATATTCCTAATGGAGTGGATTCAATAGGAAATTCAGCATTTAACGGATGCAAAGCACTAAAAGGGATTGTTATTCCCAGCACAATAAAAACTATTGGTGATTATGCTTTTGCAAGAAGCGGAGTTGAAAGTGCAGACTTGAGTGGAATGTCTGCATCAGGTAAGATAGGGGTTAAGGTTTTTTCAAATTGCGATAAGCTTGCTAATGTAGTCTTGCCAATAAATTGCACAGCTATTGTAGCCGGGATGTTTTCTGGATGCAGCTCGCTAACTCAAATTTCATTGCCAACGTCAATAGAAAGTATTGGTGAAGAGGCTTTCATGCAAACCGGATTGAAATCGATAGACCTATCCGGGTGCACAGCATTGAAGACAATAGGAATGTGGGCATTCGCCAACGTCCCAGTTGAAAATCTTACTGTGGCTCCCAATATTGAAAGTATTGGAGAGGGCGCATTCTTCTATAATAGCACATTGAAAGGAATAACGCTTCCAAGTAATGTGAAAGAGATAAGTGACTTTATGCTCGCTGGATGCTCAGAAATAACTGCGGGGCCCATAGTTGGAGAAGGTGTGACAAAGATAGGCCGTTTCTCATTTGCAGACATGAAGAAGATGAATAATCCAGAATTACCAACCACAGTGAACTATATTGGCGATAAAGCCTTTGAGAATACAGTGGGAATGACTGAATTGAAAGTGAATGCAACAATAGTGCCCCAACTTGGTGATAGTGTGTTTGCTGGGATTAAGCAGCCGATGGTTAAGTTGAAAGTCCCAGAAGCAAGTATTCCGTTATATAAGGCAGCTGATCAATGGAAAGAATTTCTAATAACTGATTTGACTAATGTGGAATTACAAAAGACAAATTCTGATATAAAGGCATTCTTTGTTGGAAAGGAATTGAATATAAAGGCATCATTGCCAATAAATAGAGCAAGCGTGTATGACCCTTCGGGCGTACTTCTTGCTGTGGCAACTCCAGGAAGCGAAACGGCACAAATAGATACAGCCAATTTCAGTGGGAATCTGTATATTGTAATAATAGTGCTTGAAACAGGAGAAGCCAAAACGATAAAGCTTATACGACGCTAAAAAACTATATGGGTAAAAACAAACTGAAAAAATTTGCCGAAATGGATAAGTTCACCAACGTGTTCCAATATCCATTTTCGGTTGTTGAGCAAAAAGGCTTTCCATTGAAAAGTAGTTGGAAGAAGGATTATTTCAAGAATGATAATCCAATAGTTCTGGAACTTGGATGTGGGAAGGGCGAATATACGGTAGGTCTTGCACGACGTTTCCCCGATAAGAACTATATCGGAGTGGATATAAAGGGAGCTAGAATGTGGACCGGCGCCAAGCAAGCAGTACAGGAAGAACTGGGTAATGTGGCATTCCTGCGTACAAATATTGAGCTAATAGACAGATTCTTCGACAAAGATGAGGTGTCGGAAATATGGATAACATTTCCAGATCCGCAGATGAAGAAGGTACGCAAGCGCTTGACATCTACAAGATTTCTAGACCTGTATCGCAATATATTGGAGAATGACGGATTGGTGCATCTGAAAAGTGACAGCCCATTCCTTTATACTTATACTGATGCATTGGTAAAGCTAAACTCTCTGCCAACAGAAATAAATACTGATGATTTGTATCATTCAGGGATTGCTGACGATATATTGGAAATAAAGACATTTTATGAGCAGCAATGGCTTGATAGAGGGTTGACGATAAAATATATAAAATTTCATCTTGATGCAGAAACCCAGCTTCAAGAGCTAGAAATAGAGATAGAAGAAGATACTTACCGTAGTTTCTCGCGTGGATACATACAGTGTCCACAGATGATGGAAGATGAAGAAAAAGACTGAAAAATAATATAACAATGGAAAGATTATATCCCCAACTAATAAAAGACGCATTGAAGAATGTGCGTTATCCCGGAAATGGAAAAGATTTGATAGAGAATGATATGCTTGAAGATGACATACGCATTGAAGGCAACAAAGTGTCTTTCTCGCTAATTTTTGAAAAGCCAACCGATCCATTTATAAAGTCGGTAGTAAAGGGAGCTGAAACAGCGATAGCAACTTATATTGGCGAGGATGTGGATATTAAAGGCAATATAAGCGTTAAGAGCCGCATGCAAAGACCGCAAGCTCCAGCCAAGATGCTCCCAGGTGTGAAAAACATCATAGGTGTGTCGTCGGGGAAAGGCGGAGTAGGGAAATCCACTGTGGCATCAAATTTAGCAGTGGCTTTGGCCAATAAAGGCTATAAAGTGGGATTGCTTGATGCGGATATTTTTGGACCTTCGGCACCAAAGATGTTTGGACTGGAAGATGCACCAGTGTATATGGAAAAAGTGGGAGAACGAGATTTAATCGTGCCCCCAGAAAAATATGGAGTTAAAGTACTTTCTATAGGATTTCTTGTGGACAAAGACAAGGCCGTGCTATGGAGAGGCGGCATGGCAAGTAACGCTTTGAAGCAGTTGATAGGCGAGGCAAATTGGGGAGACCTTGATTATTTCGTAATCGATATGCCTCCCGGCACAAGTGATATTCATTTGACATTGGTTCAAACACTAGGGATAACTGGAGCAATCGTGGTGACTACACCACAAGAAGTAGCGTTAGCGGATGCTAGGAAAGGCATAAGCATGTTTGAAAGCGAGGCAGTGAATGTGCCAATATTAGGACTTGTGGAGAATATGTCATGGTTCACACCTATGGCACATCCAGATGAGAAATACTTTATCTTTGGAAAGGATGGAGGCAAGAATCTAGCTGAAAAGCTTGGCGTGGAATTGCTCGGACAAATACCATTGGTGGCAGGAATATGCAAAGGTGGTGATGAGGGAGTGCCAGTGACATTGCAAAACACAGTGTCGGGCAGAGCATTTTTTGATTTAGCCGATAAAGTAGTGGAAGCTGTGGATAAGAGAAACGCAACCATGCCTCCAACACAAAAAGTTGAAATGCACGAATAAAGATTTAAATAAATACTTTCAGAGTAGCCGTATTGACAAATGTTGATGCGGCTATTTTTATGTGTAATTGACAAATACAGAATTTTCTGGAAGTTGCAGATATTAGCTTTGCAGAAAAAAGTCATGAAAAACACAAGGAAAACGGATGCAGAAAGAAATGAAAAAGTGCTTCAAGCAGCATATAATGCGTGGATGAGTGCGGGGCAGATGCGGCGAAATATGGAAAGAAATAAGAATTTCACCTATGGAAGCCAGTGGGGCGATATAGTGAAAGACCAATCCGGGAACCTGACTACAGAATATAATATGCTCATTGCATCTGGGAAAGAACCAATAACTAATAATCTGATGCGTCAATTGGTGAAAAGCGTGGTGGGGAGATTCAGGTCGATGATAAAAGATGAGGCTCAAGATGAGGAAGAGGCTTCGATAAAGGATTTCAATCTTCTTGACGAACTAGACAGCCGTAGTTTAGAGGAGTTTTTGATATCTGGCAGTTGCATCCAGCGTGTGGAACAAGATTTTTAGGAATAAATGCGAAGTGCGTGTGGATAATGTGAATATAAACGATTTCTTCGTAAATTCATTGAGGGATGTGAGAGGATGGGATTGCCAGATAGTGGGGCAGCTTCACGAAATGAGTATTGCAGAACTGATTATGAGGATTGCCAAAGGCGACAGAGCCAAAGCAGCTTGGATAAGGAGTGTCTATTGTGCGAAGAAAGAGGAAAAGATAATAGATTTTACTTCAAAACTAGGTGCCAATAGTGAGCGAGGGAAGAATTTATGGCATGGAAAAGGCCGTGGACTGAGGGTTATAGAGGTGTGGACTCTCGAAAGTAGAGAGGTGCTAAAATGCCATGACAGAAAAACGGCACAATTCTATGTTACAACAGTTATCGAGGATGAAAAACACATAAATGAAGAGAATAGAGTGCGAGCAGGTAACGGAGAAGAACAGATAGAATATGACTGGGAGGTTGAGGAAGTGTGGCGTTGCAGGTGGTTTTCTCCAATGGGCGATTTGCTAGCGGAATATGATTCACCTTACCAGCATGGAGAGCATCCTTTTGTGATGAAGTTTTATCCATTGACCGATGGAGAGATACATTCATTTGTGGAGGACGTGATTGACCAACAGAAATTCGTGAACCGCTTAATCACGATGATAGACCACATAATGAGTGCAAGTGCAAAGGGCGTATTGCTATATCCCGATACCTCATTGCCAGATGGGTTTACATGGGAAGATATACGTAGAATTTGGCGTTCGAGCAATGGAATTTTGCCATATTCAGTGGAAAGAAACGATAGTGTACCGAAGCAAATATCCACTAATGCCACCAATATCGGTGCCTATGAAATGCTCCAGATGCAGATGAAGTTATTTGACGAGATTTCAGGAGTAAACAGAGCATTGCAAGGCAAAGGAGGAGAAGGAAAGATTGGGGCAGAATTATACAAAACGCAAGTAGAGAATGGAGATATAGCTCTTGCTGACATCTATCACACTTTCAATACATTCAGAAAAGAACGAAATAAGAAAACTAAAATAATGAAAAGACAATATGTTAAATACATAAATAACGCATAAAAAAGGCGGTTAAATTTTAGAATATAAACTATATTTATTTATCTTTGTAAACGTAATTTAGCAGATCGAAGAGATATAAAATAACCTTTTTTATCTAAGCAGAGAAGCTTTCTTATAAATTGACCGAGAATATAAATTATAACAAAAAGATACTATGAATGAAAAAGAATGCTTTTTGTGGTATCTTGACTTTAAGAGATGTAGATAAAAATTCAAATATTAAATAACACATTTTTAATTTCTAATCAAACCAATATGAAGAGACTACTTCTCTTTGCCGTCACAATTTGGGTAATGGCATTTACTGCACTAGCAGCCCAGAATGTCATTGATTGTCGCGGTGTAGTAATTGATGAACAGGGTGAGCCTGTGATAGGAGCTACAGTCAAAGTTACCGGTTCTTCTGTAGGAACCTCAACAGACATTGATGGAAAATTCTCCCTCAAAGTTCCTAAAAGTGCAAAACAACTTGAGATTTCAGCCATAGGCATGAAGAGCAAGACTTTGAGCCCATCAGGCAATATGGGAGAAATCAAGCTTGAGACATCATCAACGATGTTACAAGACGTAGTGGTAACACAATCCGTAGCAAAGACTCGCGAGACTCCAGTAGCAATTTCGGAGATTGGAGCACAAACGATAGAGTTTAAGCTAGGAAACCAAGAATTCCCAGAAGTATTGAAGACAACTCCAGGTGTTTGGGCAACCAAAGACGGAGGAGGTTATGGCGACGCAAAAACCAACATGCGTGGATTCCAATCAGCCAATGTAGCAGTACTAATCAACGGTATCCCAGTAAACGATATGGAATGGGGTGGCGTATATTGGAGCAACTGGGCAGGCTTGAGCGACGTAACATCATCAATGCAAACCCAACGTGGACTAGGAGCATCAATGCTTTCAGCACCATCAGTAGGAGGAACCATTAACATTATCACTAAGTCGTTAGACGCAAAGAAAGGTGGAAATGTGTGGGCAGGCATGGGAAATGACGGAATGTATCAAACCGGAGTATCTCTATCCACAGGCCTAATGAACAATGGATGGGCTGTAACGTTACTTGGATCTTACAAGGAAGGTGACGGATACATTCAAGGAACTTTCTTCAAGGCTTATAACTATTTCGTTAACGTGTCAAAACGTATCAACGATTCACACCAATTATCATTGACAGCATTCGGATCACCACAACGTCACAACAAACGTGGTTCGGCAGATGGTTTGACAATTGAAGGATGGCAAAACGTACGTAACTATATGGGTGAAACCAATCGTTACAAATACAATCCAACTTATGGATTTGACCAAAACGGACAAATGCGTTCATCAAACATGAACACTTACCATAAGCCACAAATCTCTTTGGCACATATTTGGCAGATTGATTATAAGTCATCTTTATCAACATCTATCTATGCATCATTTGCAACAGGTGGAGGATATTCAGGACAAGGACGTGGAACTTATAACGGTAATACAATTAGCTATAGTTCATGGTATGGCGCAAGCGATGGAATCGTGAATACATTGTTCCGCAAAGCAGATGGAACATTTGCATACGATGAAATTCAAACTATGAACGAAAAGAGCACGACAGGTTCAAACATGGTTATGAGCCAATCAAATAACAGTCATAACTGGTATGGTTTGGTTTCAACTTATAAGAATGAATTCATGCCAAAGAAATTGACTCTTACAGCTGGTATCGATATGAGATATTATGTAGGAAAGCACAATAATAAGATTATTGACTTATATAATGGTGCTTACTATATTGATGATTCAAGCCGTAAGTCGGTTAAGGCAGAAAACAATGCAGCAGCTGCAGATCCAAACTGGATGTATGAAAAATTGAGCGTAGGCGATATCGTATATCGTAACTATGATGGTCATACCCACCAAGAAGGTGCTTATGCACAATTAGAATACACTGCACTAGATGGTAAATTGAATGCGGTAGTATCAGGATCATTAAGCAATACAGGTTACTGGCGTGTTGACCACTTCTATTATGATAAGGCGCATGCAACATCAGCAAAATTGAACTTCCTAGGTGGAACAGCAAAAGGTGGTGTAAACTATAACATCGACCGTCATAATAATGTATTCGTAAATGCAGGTTATATCAGTCGTGCTCCATTCTTCTCAGGAGGTGCATTCTTGACATCAACAGTGAGCAACGCAACCAACCCTAATGCAATCAATGAAAAGATCGCATCAGTGGAAGGTGGATATGGATACCATTCTCCATTCTTCAGTGCAGACGTTAATGCTTACTATACATTGTGGATGGATAAAACATCAACACGTTCAGGTGATATAACATCTGGAGAACATGCAGGTGACCGCTACTACTTCAATATGGACGGTGTGGATGCACGCCACATGGGAGTTGAGTTGAACTTCATTTACAAACCAACCAAATGGTTAGAACTAAATGGTATGTTGTCTTGGGGTGACTACGTATGGAATAGTAACGCAACAGGTTACTTCTATAACCAAAACGGAGAGCCATTGAGCGACCTAAGAGGAAATATCGCATCAGGAATCCAAGCAGAAGACCATGCAAGAGCAACCTTGAATCAAAAGGGTGTGAAAGTGGGAGGTTCAGCACAAACAACAGGAGCCCTAGGATTTAGCTTACGTCCATTCAAGGGCATGAGACTAGGAGCAGACTGGGTGTTCAATGCACGTAACTATAGCGACTATACCATTTCTTCATCAAGCTATCAAGCAGGAGCAAACATCAACGTAGCAGAACCTTGGAGAATTCCATGGGGAAACCAACTTGACCTAAGCGCAAGCTATAGCTTCCAAATGGGCGGCACAAACGCTACTCTATCAGGAAATGTCAACAACTTATTTGATCACTACTATGTGATGGATGCTTATACAAAGACAGATACAACAGGAGCTTGGGACAATGCATACCGCGTATTCTATTCTTTCGGCCGTACATTCTCACTAAGATTAAAAGTTAGATTTTAATATTCAAAATAGATTCAAATGAAAAAGAATATATTAAAAAGTCTGTTTGTCGGTCTTTCATTACTAGCCTTTGCAAGCTGCGACTTAAATAGCTGGAACAACGACTTGGATGGCTTTATTGGCGATCCAGCAGCAAAGGATGTGAAAACCATCGAATATACATTGACAGATGCAGACTACGCAAATTTAGCAGCTAATACTACTAATATAGCATTGGCAGGAGATAATATAGCTAAACTTAAAGCAGTAGGAACAAGCCATTGCTTTAATAGTGTAATCACAGCAAGAGATTATGTGCCAGCATTCTTTAGCGATCCAGACTTTGCTTATTTTGCATTAAGTAATGGCTCAGCAATTAAGTTGACATATAACGTAGCAGTAAACCAACCAGCAGCAGCCACAGCAATAGAGGGCGCTACACAATATGAGGTAACAGAATCAGACTATCAAACAGTGTGGGGAAGTGATGAGGATTTCATCAACAGTTTCGCACCATCAAAGCCAGCTTCAAAGAATCTTACAAAAATATTGACTAAGGCATTCCCAGCAGCAACTTCTGGAAGTTATGTAATAGTAAATTACAATACATCTGCTCAAGAACCAGTGTTTACGAAAGTAGAGCCAGAACCAGTGCCAACATTCCCAATGACAAGCGTTCTTGGAACAATAGCAGTGGGAACTCAATATGACGTAGCTGGTATCGTTACTGGTATCTGCAATCAAGGTTACATCTTGACAGATAACAGTGGTTCAGTACTTGTATATTACGGTAAGTCATTCGTGGCTGCAAACTATGCAATAGGTGACCAAATCAAGTTGAAAGCAACAGCAGGTTCATATAACCTTGGATTGCAATTAACAGGAACTGGTGCAACAGAAGAAAAGGTGGGAACACAAGCAGTGACTTATCCTGCACCAACAATTTATGACGGTGCAACATTTGATGCATTGCTAACTCGTACAACTGACCAACTAGCAATCTACAGCCAAATCACAGCAGACGTGACAGTGAGCGGAAACTACTATAACTTCAATGTGGCTGGTGCAGCAACAGCAGTAGGTAGCCTTTACCAAGGAACAGATGCTCAAAAGGCATTGTTTGGGACTGGAGGTAAATTTATCATCAAGGGTTATATGGTTTCTGTATCTAAGAGTTCGGGTGTAGCTAAATTCCCTAACTTTATAGTAACAGATGCTAAGGCTGTAACAACAACAGCAATGGCAAAATCAGCTGTAGTGGATGTGCCTACAACAAATGAAAATGCAGTTTATTATTTTGACGGAACATCTTGGAAACAAAATTCAAGTGTTACTATTCTTAATCCTGCAGATTACACTGCAATGGGTCAAAGCTATGGTAACTTGACAACTCCAGACGTTTATCTTCCAACATATTTGAAGGTTAAATTCCCATACGCTCAAGCTAAGACTACTAAGCTTGTGGTTTATAAGTATTTCGCTAATTCTAAGACAACTTATAAGTGTGACGAATATACTTTTGATGGAACTAACTGGATTAAGAATAATGGCGTGGCTCAAGAAACTGCTCAATTTGTGATGAATGGTGGCAAATGGATGTATGATCCAAATGTGACTATTACTCTACCAGCAGGAAAGGGACAAGATTTGAGTACTAAGTATTATCAAGCTTGCGTGGATTGGGTATATGAGAATATTGACAAGCCTCTTGGATCAACAGGTATCAAAGATGGTAAGTTCTATGTATCAAGCTACGGAAACAATGAATACTATTCAGGAACTTCAGCTTATCAAGGAAATGTGGACTTGCGTGCAGCTTCAGCTAAAACTCAATATCCAGCAGGATATACATCAATGACAGACGATGAAATCGTTGCTAAGATGAAACAACGTTTTGAATCAGAAGTTTTGCCAGGAGCATTGGCTAAATTGCATCCAGATGCAGCTCCAGTGCCAGGTCTTGAAGTAATCTATACAGTTAACTTCTCTGCTTATACTGGAAGTACTGCAGTTTACACTGCTAGATACAAAGTGGTAAGCCAAGGTAAGTTTGAATTTATCGACTGTACTTGGAATACAGCTAAATAATCAATCAAAATTGATATAATAAAAAGCGAGGGTGCATTAAATGCATCCTCGCTTTGTTTTTGAGATGGGGCTGTCTGAACGACAGACTTATAGTTTATTGCTCTATATAAGCAAGGTTATTCGATTTCATCGTCGTAATCATCGGTAGAGGAGTCTGTGGATGCAGGGCGTAATCGGAATACAGCATTTTTGACACTTCGTCCTACCGTGCGCCAGTTCGGAATATGCTTTAATGTACTTCTAACGTAAGGACGGTCATAGAGCAAAAAGAGCAAGAATATAAGTATACAGGCGTAGAGCACCCATCCATATATCTGCTTAACGCTAATCATTTCCATGTTGATTATAAAATCGTGCATATATTCTGATAGTACCAAATGCTCTTTTGAGGCTGCCACAGAGTCAATATACCCAGCATAGCGCGCAATATTGTCAGCCATATGGAAACGCATTCCAGTGGCATAGAAAGCCGCTCCTATCACACCTCCGATGAGCATGTGCATCATGTTGAATACAGAAAGAGCTTGGAAGAAATGACGGAAAGTCATAATTTCGTGAAGGCATACCATGAAAGTGGCACTCAGTACGCAGTAACTAAACCCTCTAAGTATTGTTGGAAAGAAAAGCACTTCGATATTGATATGCCGTGCAATCAAAAAATGATAGCATGCGAGATATCCTGCTAGTGCAGCCATACCTATGGCAAGGAGTTTATAATAGTTGAAACGGCAGACTTTAAGCCATAACAGAGAAAACAGAGCTCCAAGAATAACGCCAACAATAGCTCCCCAGTTGAGCCATGCCGAAGTGAGAGAGGAATATTCCATCCCGTCTTCGTAGAATATTTCTTCAAGTATGTGCTGAGTGGCAAGAAAAGCCTCTACTACTGCGATGAGAATAAGAATAGGAAGCAGATTCTTGTAGGTCCACATTTCAGGTTCAAGAAAAGGGTGCCTGATTCTCAACATTCTGTGGATGCACAATGCGAGAGTGATAAAGGCCGCTCCTGTAACCAATTTTATAACGGGACTATTATACCAGTCGTACCAATCGCCATAATTGAATATAAACGTGATTTGAAGGGCTAAAAGGCTCCATAGTACAGCTCCTATCCAATCGATGCCTAATAGAGGCAATTTGGGCATTATACGCACGTGATGAGTGATTGTCATAATAATGAGAGCATTCATTAGAAGTAATCCTGAAATGAGCCAGTGCATAGCATACCAGTGATAGTGGAATGTGATCCACGCTGTGATGAAGTCGGAAAATTCGATGCTGCAAAGAATGATTATGTGAAGGACTGGAAAGAATACTGTAAAATCTCGCTTTGGAGTAATCCAAAGTTGGATGTTAGACATACATTCAAACGTGCCTTGAATTTTGAAACAACCTGCAATAAAGCATATGAACCAAAGAAGAGGCAATGTGGTGACCTGCGTGGCAGCCATATTGCAGATTGCAATCATAAGAGCGGAGGTGACCAAGAGAGTCTTGTTTGTGAAGCAGAACTTCATTCTAAAAAGCAACGGGAAGTATATGGCCATGCCAGCAAGATTGGCATAAAGGCACATCACAATGTCTTCGCGCATAAGTGAGCGACCTCCTACAATCTCATTTAGGGAACCAAGATAGACTCCACCAGAAAGCTGGAAGCAAACGGCAAAAAATACATATATCCAAGGCCGAATAGCTTTGGGTATAAAGTTACGATACATGGGCATCTCAAACGGCCCATTGTGCATAGGAGGGGTCATAGGCTTAGTACTTAACCTCACATTCTACGTTTAGTCCAGCGCGGAGACGTTTTATGGCTTTTGGGTCGTTGCCATTCAAGCTTATTCGTACGGGTATGCGTTGTTCAACCTTTACAAAGTTACCAGTGGCATTGTCTTGTGGAATAATAGAAAAAGCAGAGCCGGTGGCGTCAGAAATGGATTCAACATGTCCCTTGAAAACTACACCTGGGAGAGCGTCGGCAGTAACTTTCACTTCAGCTCCAACATTGATATTAGGGAGTTGGGTTTCGCGGTAATTAGCTACTACCCAAAGGTCGCTATTATCGACTATATCCACTAGAGTTTGTCCAGGTTGCACTAATTGTCCTTCAACGATATCTTTTCTGCCCAAAACGCCGTCACAAGGCGCAACGATTACAGTATAAGATAGATTCAATCGGGCAAGTTGGACCGCAGCACGAGCCACACTTATATTCGCATCATTCTGATTTAAGCGGTGAGATTGTTCATCTTTTACAAGAGAAGTGGAACGTTTCCCTCGGAGAACCTGCTCATATCTAGCCTTTGCAGCATCATAGGCAGTGCGCACATTGTCGTATTGCTGCTGGGTCGCAGCTTCCTGGTGCAGAAGAATTTCAAAACGGCTTAGTTCTCGCTTGGCATTTTTCAATTGAGCTTCAGCTTCTTCAATTCCAGCATCGTTGACTGTGAGATTGTTCTGAGTTGTAGCTATCCCGGAAGATGCAGCTTTGCGTCCAGCCATAGCATTAGCTAGAGCAGCTTCTGCCTGAGCAAGTTGGAGTTTAAACTCAGAGTCCTCGATGATTACAAGGGTGTCGCCTTTTTTAACCTTCTGAAATTCCTTGAAACGAATTTCTTTTATGAACCCTTGAACGCGAGTGTTAACTGGTGTGATATGTTGGTTAACATGAGCATTATCAGTATATTCCACATTGCCAAAATGGATAAAACTGGAGAGTATGAAACCTAATCCTAGAGCGATAACTGCGAGAATTATGATGTTATAAATGATTTTTCGTATTTTCTTATTTTTCATATCAGTAACTTATTGATGTGATTATTAATGATTTATAGAGTGTGGGAAACGAAAAGCATGTTGTAGTAATTATATATTACATTTATGCGTGAATTGACTAGGGCCAATTCAGCCGATAGCTTCATATTTGCCGCATCAGTCATATCAGTGATTAAAGCCAGACCGTTGTTGTATCTATTATTAACCACGCTATAATTCTGGTTTGCGAGCTCCACACTTTTGATTTGAGTGGATAGGTCGGAGAAGGAAGTTAGATAGTTGGTATATGCAGCCTGCACTTCATTTTCCACATTTTCAAGAGCAAGCGTGTGTTCCTGAGAGGCCTTACGAGTGGAAATCTGAGCAGTGCGTATCTTCTTATTGGCTTTAAAAAGTGATGAAATGTCGTAGCTAACACCTAGTTCAACGAACCAATAATTGAAATTCTTATTGATGGGGGGCACTTCTATTGTGATAGGTCCATCAAGATGTTCTTCAGCTATTAGTGCTATTTTAGGCAATCGGGCGGATTTTTCAAGTCTTTCCTGTTCACGCTTCATGTCGATATTTAGGGAGGAGATGCGCAAAGATGGAGAGTTCTGGGTTGCCAAAGACTGCCATTCAGCTTCGTTCATTTTCTGTGGAATTGAGGTTGTTACAGTGCTGTCTGGAACAATTATTGTGGATGCCGGGAGAGCCACAATGGTGACGAGCCTATGATTGATAATCTTTTTATTATCCTCCACGCGTGTGCGCTGGAGAAGAAGGTTCTCAAGTTGGAGTTCGTAACGAGTTATGTCGTTCTTTAGGACGGTACCCTGCTTCTGGCGAATACGCATTTGAGCTATAACTTTCTGAGTCTGAGCAATGTTAGCTTCATATACAGCAATTTGGTTGTTAAGCATAGCAATTTGTAGGTAATAGCCTATCAGTGTGAATCTTATTTCACTCCGAGCGGCATCGAGTTGGTGCGTAGCCATCTCTTTACCCATTTTAGCAAGATTTATCTGTGAAGAAATAGCACCTCCTGCGAAGAGCGGTTGAGATGCTTTTAAATAGAAGTTGTTGCCATAATGTGGCATATCAGCTTTTGCGATATTTGAAAAATCACGGTCGGAAATAGAACCATTGCCGAGATAGCTAAAACTAAGCTGAGCTTCAACGTCGGGGAGGCGTAGAGCTTTGGCATCGGCTATTGCGGCATCGGCAACTTCAGTAGCAATTTGACAGCTTCGAATACTTGCGCTATTGGCATCAGCCAATTTGAACAATTCTTCTACGGAGAGTGGATAAGTGCCTTCTATGCTAGAAGATGCACTAAGGGTGTGGCTGCATAGCATCGCGAATACAGCAATGGCTATGAGCTTATAAAAATGACTCATAAAAAAATTATTGAAATGTATGTATCTAAATAAATCGGAAAGATGTGTAATTCAGGCTATTAGATACGTAGATTAGATGAGGAAGCAGACTCCCCATCCGTGAAAGTTGTGTATCTTGTTATTGGTGCGAATATTGATGTAATGATACTTTTCTTGCATGAAAACCTAAAAATTTCTACAAAGGTAGTTTTTTAAGGAATAAGTTGTAACCCAAGGGGGTCGTATATATAACATAAATTAACAACTTGATTTATAGACAAAAAAATACCCTTCTGACACTTATATAGGCAGAAGGGTGTATGTGGTGGAGTAAATTATTACCAGCCAGTGATTTGACGGATAAATGGGATAAGCTCGTTAGCCATCTTACGATGCTGCTGTATTGAAGGGTGATAATCCGCTCCATAACCGAGTGTGCCATCTTGTGTGGTGAAGTCAAATCTATAAAGTGCTTTATAGCCACTTGCATGCAATTCTTTGTAGATTTCGTCGAGTGCTTGTTTCTGGTCTTTAAGCGGTTCGCCCTGAAGCATACTTCCTGTGATCATAACAATTTTAGCTTGGGGTTGTAGTTTGCGTAAGTGTATTATAAAATTTTTATAATTCTTTTTATACAGGTCAATTTTATATGGACGAGTGCTGAGGTCGTTAGTGCCAAGATTTACACAAATTACATTTGGATGGAAGTTTCTGAAATTCCACTTTTGCGAATTATCATAAAGAAGGGTATAATCATACCATCTAGGCATAGTGTTTTCGTCGCCATCAACTTTGCCGTTATAATTTCTATATGCGCCTATACCGGAGCGAGCAGCAACCATTAGTTGTGCGTCAAGTTCGCGAGCTGTGTTGGCTGCATAGGTATAATAGAAATTTTCGGTGTCATAAGTGAAATGAATCTTTCCGTTGGCGGCTTCCGAGCCATATCCACAAGTGATAGAATTTCCGATGAATTCAATTTTACGAGAAGGGAGAATGGAAAGAGAGTTTATTTTTCCCCCTTCAGACAGGTAAAATCCACGAAATTCAGGTTTCCATTCATACCCCTCATAGGCAAGCATGATGTCAACAGAGTGTTCTGAATTTGGAAGCCCTTGTGCTAGAGTGAGTATAGAATCAGTTTTGGTGAAGCATATTTTCTGAGGCTCCTGTGCGTCGATTGATACCATAAAGAAGCCACTCCCAGGCTTAGCCTTCATTTTGATAGAAGAACCGCTGAAATTAGCTTTAATTGAGGTCCCAGGGTATACAAACGCGGGCGATTGTGGATTAGAATGGTTCACACGCCCGCTATAAACGATGTTTTTATTGCTAGCAGGAACAAATACTTCTTGAGCCCAAGCCACACATGAGAAGACAATGGCGAGGCTTAACAGGATGATGTTTTTACGCATTTCTGATATATAAAAATTTAATGTAGATTAATAATGGAAACTGCTGCCGCCGAGGAATTCACGAAGAAGGCTAGTGCTAGGAATTTGTCGTTCGCTGATAGGCAGGAAGTAGTTGAGCAAAGCTCTCAAACGCCAAGCTTCGGCATATTCAGGTACGTTGTGAGGTACATTTTTCAAGATTGGTTCGGCATAATCCTTCATTACTCCCAATTCGAAAAGGAGGGAAGAGTTGAATGTGGCGTCGGCGTTTTCTTGAAATGGGAATATCCATTTTTCCTCGCCACGGCGCACGCTTTGCCAACGGGCTATGGTCTGCTGGGCACTAATCCCTCGATATTTGTGGTCGCGGATGATGCGACGAAGCAACCTATTGTCGGTGGTTGGAACCCAGTTGTGATCATCGATAGAAAGAGTGGTAAGAGCTGACACATACATACGGAACTTCTGTTCTTCGGGAATCTGTGATGTTAATTCAGGGTTCAATCCATGAATACCTTCGATAAGGAGTATGTTATTCTTCTCAAGTTTGAGCGTGTCGCCCTTATAAACGCGTTTTCCCGTTTCGAAATGATATGTAGGCATAGCTACTTCCTCGCCAGCTATTAAGGCCTTTAAATCGCTGTTAAATTGTTCTAGGTCGAGAGCGTAAAGAGATTCATAATCAAATTCTCCATTCTCGTCTTTAGGAGTTTTATCGCGATCAACGAAATAATTGTCAAGCGATATAACCTTAGGAATAATGAGATTTGTCATAAGCTGTATTGCCAGGCGCTTAGATGATGTTGTCTTTCCAGAAGACGATGGACCAGCGATAAGTACAATTCTTGCTCCGCCACGATGATAGCGGCGAGTTATTTCATCGGCAATTTGGCCGAAATATTTGGTGTGTAAAGCCTCGGCAACATCAATAAGCATAGAAGTTTTCCCATCGCGAACCACTTTATTTAGGGCTCCAGCATCGTTGATGCCGATAATATGATTGAAATCAAGATGTTCGGTGAAAGCCTTGTACATCTTTTCTTGACGAATTGGCTTTGATGGAACTTTTGAATCAGTTTTTGACGGACCGAGCAGTAAGAGTCCCTTTTTGAACGGCAATAGGTCGAACACATTGAGTATGCCAGTGGTAGGAGCTAGATTACCGTAGTAGCTATCTGACACATTGTCGAGAGTATAATAAATGCTATAGAGGTCTTCGGAATATTTTAGAAGATTCACTTTGTCGTCGAGACCCTCTTCCTGGAATGTCTTGATAACATCTTCTGTGAGTTTTTCTTTGCGGATAAATGGAATATCTTGTTTAACAATCTCATGCATACGGTTTTTGATGGTCTTCACCGTTTCATGTGTAGGGATTCTGATTTCGCCATCCTTTAGAAGCAGGCAATAATAGCCATTTGAAATGGAGTGCTCTATTCTAAGGCGCAAGCCGGGCATAGTGTCAGCAATAGCCTTATATAGAACCATGCACAGTGACCTAATGTAAACTCTATTGCCAGAAGGCGAATTGGCATCAAGAAATTCCACTTGTTTAGGTGAGAAAACGGGGAATCCTAAATCTTCGGTTTTGTTATTTACACGGGCACAAACCGGGGTGATATTAATTTTATCTTCAAGTCGCTTGTATATATCCAATAAAGATTCACCACCAGCCACTTTTATATATTGGCCAATATTAGTGCAATAGATACTTAAGTCGTTATACATATCTGCAAGTTTTTTATTTACCCATTAAAGAGAATATATTTTTATAAAAAGCACTCTAAGATAGTAATAAAACGCAAGGAAATGCTCATTTTTTATGGACTATTCTTCGTAAAAGTTGGATTTCTACGTAAATAAAAAGTCCAATAAAACTTATGGCGTTTATTGGACCTATGCATTAGGAGTTATTTTATTTCGCGATGTATTCCTTTTTTCACGTCTTCGACATTCTGCCAAAGGAACATTTTGTCGCTAGGCCTAATCTTTTCAGCAATTTTAATTGAGAATCGCTCGCCTTTAACTGTCTTTTCGACAGGCTTAAGGTCCACTCTTATCTCTTCAATTTTAATAGGGAGGGCTCCCGTAGTAGGTCCAGTAATAATAATCTCATCACCTACTTTAAGTTCGCCAGCTTCCATTTGAAATTCAGCTACCCCTATGTTAGAAAAATAACGGATGCCTTTAGCAATATATACTTTTATTTTTGTAGCCGAAGATCCATATTTAGAAGTCCATTCGCCAAGACGCTGACCAAGATAGTATCCATCCCAAAAACCACGGTTGAAGATAGTGCTTAGCCTGTTGTCCCATTCAGCTACCTTCTCATCAGAGAATGTACCACCTATATATGAGTTGATAGCCTCATTATAGCACGAAACGGCAGTGCGTACATACTCAGGCCCGCGAGCACGTCCTTCAATCTTGAACACGCGCACCCCGGCATCAATCATTTTATTCATAAAATGAATTGTCTTCAAGTCCTTAGGCGACATAATGTATTGGTTCTCGATATCCAGCTCATCGCCAGTATCTTTGTCGCGAACAGTGTAGCTTCTGCGGCAAATCTGATTGCAAGCACCACGATTTGCGGAGCGGTTCATTTCATGAAGGCTCATATAGCATTTACCAGAAACTGCCATGCATAGAGCTCCGTGACAGAACATCTCTATGCGGATTAGTTTGCCGTGAGGGCCACAAATGTTCTCTGTGATTATTGTTTGATGGATTTGGTAAACTTGTTCGAGATTTAATTCACGAGCAAGTACCATTACATCAGCAAATTGAGAATAGAAGCGCACAGCTTCAATGTTTGTGATATTTACTTGAGTAGAAATATGCACTTCCACATCTATGCTTCGAGCATAAAGAATTGCGGCCATATCAGATGCGATTATAGCAGAAATTTTTGCTTCTTTAGCCGCATCAATAATGTGGTGCATATATTCTATGTCGTTATCGTAGATTACGGTATTGACCGTTAAATAGCTTTTAAGCCCGTTCTCGTGGCAATATTGGGCAATTTTATGCAAGTCATCGATAGTGAAGTTATTCGATGATTTTGAGCGCATATTCAAGCCCTCAATGCCGAAATATATAGCGTCGGCACCACCTTGCACAGCAGCTACAAGAGACTCGTAGGAGCCAACGGGTGCCATTATCTCAAATTCTTTTCTTTCCATATTTTGAAATTATGGTGCAAAATTAGTGATAACCAAGGCATAAACAAAATTAAAAATGGAAAGCGTGTCTGAAACTTATTGTAAAGTACCAGATTTATAGATTTTTACATAAAAGATTGTTTAATTGCTATAAGTCTTCGCCATGCATACTAATATAATCCCGTTTGTAGATAATTATAATGGTATGAAATAATAAATATGTCTTAGATAACTCAACCTGAATGAATAAGTGAGTTGCAGCTTAAATTGAAAAGATAAAGAATTGTAAGGGAAATCTTATCAAGATTTCCCGGTGATAATTTTCTTGATGTCGTTAAGCTTATTGAGTGCAGCCATAGGAGTGAGATTGTCTATATCTGTGTTGAGAATTTCATCACGGACTTGGCTAAGTACAGGGTCATCAAGTTGGAAGAAAGAAAGCTGCATGCCAGGGTGAGTGTTGCGCACCTCCCTAAGATCCTTGTGTATAGCCTCTTTACTATTAGTGTCTTCCAATATTTTAAGTACTTCGTTAGCTCGCTTTACAATAGAAGGAGGCATACCAGCAATTTTTGCTACGTGAATACCAAAACTATGGTTGCTGCCACCACGAACGAGTTTACGCACGAATACCACTTTCCCGTCAATTTCTTTGACAGAAACGTTGTAGTTGGCGATTCGTTTGAAAGTCTTTTCCATCTCGTTTAGCTCATGGTAGTGAGTGGCAAAAAGCGTCTTTGCGTGTGCACGAGTGTTTTCATGAATGTATTCCACGATAGCCCATGCGATAGAGATTCCATCGTAGGTACTAGTGCCACGGCCCAATTCATCGAATAAAATAAGGCTTCGCTCGCTTATATTGTTGAGGATAGACGCTGCCTCAGTCATTTCCACCATAAATGTAGATTCGCCCAATGAAATATTGTCGCTAGCTCCTACACGAGTAAAAATCTTATCGACAATACCGATACGTGCACCTTCGGCAGGCACATAGCATCCTATTTGAGCCATGAGGGTGATGAGAGCAGTTTGGCGTAAAAGAGCTGATTTACCCGCCATGTTAGGACCCGTAATCATGATAATCTGCTGATCGTCGTTGCCAAGATGTATGTTGTTTGAAATGTATTTTTCGCCAATAGGCAGTTCCTTTTCGATAACAGGGTGACGACCCTCCATGATGTCAATATCAAGAGAATCATTCACTTCGGGGCGGTTGTATTTATTCTCTATCGCCACTCGCGTGAATGCGCAAAGGCAGTCAAGACGAGCTAAAAGATTGGAATCTAATTGAATTGCAGGGATATATTCGCCCACGGCAGCTACCAATTCGTTGAAAAGGCGGAACTCAATAGACTGTATTTTTTCTTCAGCTCCTAGAATTTTCTCTTCGTATTCTTTAAGCTCTTGAGTAACATAGCGTTCAGCATTAACAAGAGTCTGCTTGCGAATCCATTCAGGTGGAACTTTGTCCTTATGCGTATTACGCACCTCGATATAGTAGCCGAAAACATTATTGAAACTAATTTTCAAGCTAGGGATGCCAGTGCGGTCACTTTCGCTCTGTTGGAGCTGCATAAGATAGTCTTTACTTGAATAAGAAAGATGTCTTAGATCGTCTAGCTCAGGGTCAACTCCATTAGCAATTACATTGCCGCGGTTAAGCAGATTTGGTGCATCTGGATTGATTTCTTTTTCAATGCGGTCGCGAATGGCGATGCAAGGATTTAGTTGGTCGCCAATAGCATTGAGCACAGGGTTGTCGGCTTCTACGCAAAGTTTCTTGATGGGCTCAATCGCAGTGAGGGCGCATTTGAGTTGTACGAGCTCGCGAGGCGTGATTCTTCCAACAGCAACTTTAGATATAAGTCGCTCCACGTCACCGATTAATTCAAGATTTTCCTTTACTATACCTCTACCATCGGAATCTTTGAAGAAATATTCCACCACATCGAGGCGGTTTTCTATCTGCTTTACATCCTTTAGCGGAAAGAGAATCCAACGGCGAAGCAGGCGAGCACCCATTGGAGACAAAGTGCGGTCAATGACAGAAAGCAAGCTCTTTCCATCGTCGCACATTGGTTCTATGAGCTCCAGATTACGCACGGTGAATCGGTCGAGCCTCACATAGCGCTCTTCCTCAATGCGTGACAGCGTGGTAATGTGGCTTATTTGCGTGTGCTGAGTGATATCGAGATAACAAAGGATGGCACCAGAAGCCACGATAGCGTTAGGCATATGGTTAACACCGAAGCCTTTAAGATTTTTAGTCTCGAAATGTTTTAGAAGGCGGTCGGTGGCCGATGATTCAGTAAATATCCAGTCGTCTAGTTCGAAAGTAAGATATTTTGAGGAAAATGTTTCGTTGAAGCGTTGTCTATAAGTGCGTTCCACTAGCACTTCTTTTGGAGAGAAGTTGCCTAGGAGTTTGTCTATGTAATCAGTGTTGCCCTCGGCAGTAAGGAATTCTCCTGTACTGATATCGAGAAATGCTACACCGCAATTTTTTTTACCGAAATGAACTGCTGCAAGGAAATTATTTTCCTTGTGGTTAAGGATGTTATCATTTATAGAAACACCTGGTGTGACTAACTCTGTAATACCTCGCTTTACAAGCTTTTTTGTGAGCTTTGGATCTTCAAGCTGTTCGCAAATCGCCACACGTTTTCCAGCGCGGACAAGTTTGGGAAGATACGTGTCGAGTGCATGATGAGGGAATCCTGCTAGTTCCACATATTGGGCCGACCCATTAGCACGGCGCGTTAGGGTTATGCCAAGAATCTCTGAAGCAGTGATAGCATCATCAGAAAACGTCTCATAGAAGTCGCCCACACGGAATAGGAGTATGGCGTCGGGATGTTTGCCTTTCATCTCAACGTATTGCTTCATAAGAGGGGTTTCAACGATTTCTTTTGCCACGATATAAATGATTTTGTTAATTACAAAGATAAAAAAAATTAGGGAAGGGATAATTAGAACGTTTGATAAAAATAGAAATAAGAAATATATTGATTGAGATTTCGTTGTTATAATATTAGTAACTAATAATGAAGCTATGAAAATTGATTTAGAGAGAGTCAAAACGAAAAGCAAGGAATTTGCCCAGCGTTACCCAGTGGAGATTATAATGAGTGTTATTTTCTTTATAGTTGCTGAAATAGCTGCGAACAAGGATATTAATAGATTGGAAGCATCCCTGTTTTATTTTCCTATAACTATTTGTGTGAGCTTTGCATGTAACTGGCTTTTTCAGAAAGGCAAATTGAGGTGGATATATTATTTGTCAATTTTGACAATAATACCAGTTCTGGCAATAGACATGCAGCCATATGTGTGGAAAGTTGGGTATGGATTTGGTTTATTGCTCTCAGCGTTTTTGCTACTCGTGTGTAAAGGCGCAAAAGGAAATATAGATTTTGCAGCAAATTTTGTTACTACGATAATTGATTTGCTTGTTACTGCATTAGTGGGATTAGTGGCGGGAGCTGCGATAGGGTCAATATGGGGAACCATAAGCTATATATTCGATGTGACAAAAGAATTTTATAAATATATTTGGCAAATAGAAATATTCCTGATAGTTCCGCTGACGTTTCTGTTTCTTCAAATGGGGCACACAAAAGGCTGGGAAATGAGAGTGCCACAGTTTATAAGGATTGTTATAAATTATATTATTTGCCCTGCAATAATAATTTACACAGTAATCCTCTACATATATGGAATTAAGATACTGATAGCTTGGGAGCTGCCTCTTGGCGGTCTAGCAGCAATGATAATGGCATTCTATATAGTAGCAATAATGGGTAGAATGATGCAGACGATTACGCCCATGAAATATTATGACTGGTATTTTAAGTTTTTCAGCTATATTTCTATTCCTCTCTTAGCTTTATTCTGGGTGGGAATCCTTTATAGAATACAAGAATATTCATTCACCCAATCAAGGGTATATTTGGTAGCAGCCGGAGCATTGATGACCGTTTGCTCAGGAATGTTGCTTAGTAAGAAATTTGGAAATTACCGATTGATAACTTTCCTAGCATCAGGGATAATTATAGTACTAACTTATATTCCAGGGATAAGTGCAAAGAGTATGGGGTTAAAGTCCCAGCAGGAGAGACTGGAAAAGTATATTACTGAGCTTAATATGAGAGATCAAAAGTCAGGAAAGCTGATACAAATCAGGGATTTTAAAAAATACAGCAAAGCTTGGATTGACAAATACAAGGAGATGCTGAGCTCATATTATTATGTTAAGGATGAGACATAGTATATATGGACGTGGTCTCGTGCCATATTATGAGCATAATTCAGATAAGGGAAATAATATAGGAACTTTTCAAAGTCCGATGAATATCCCAGTAAATGGTTATAATTATCTTTTTAATAGCGACTGCTTGATTTCGCAAGTTGATGAAAATGGTGTATTTACTTTGCGTGAATCTTCGAGAGATCTAATGAAGCAAAAGATAGATTTTGAGAAGCTGAGGGAAATAAATAGGAGTGGACGGGACTTGCCAACTGACGCTTTTATACTTAAGAATGATTCATTGCTTGTGATTATTGAAAGTATAACACTGAAAGAAACAGATGCGGATTGCCATGTTAAGATCTCTAATGTTTTCAGCAAAAAACCATTGATAATCTCTGACCAGAAATAGCAAAAAGGAGTAACATATAAAAATGAAAAAGGGATGCGGCAATACTACCGCATCCCTAAAATTTATCAATGAATGTTTATTTGATTACAAATTTCTCTTTAACCTGACCATTGGCAGTTTTTCCTACTGCAATGTATATACCAGCAGAAACAGAGCTTGCATCGGCAACATTTGATTGAGTAGAAAGTACCTTGCGTCCGCTCATATCATATAGTTCGATTGCATTAATCTCAGAAGAACCGATGATATTCTTGCCGTTTAGTGTGAGTTTAGCGTTTCCAGAAGCTGTTATATCGTTAATTCCAGTGAATTGTGCATTGCCGTAGAAACCGATATTGTCTACAACAAGGATGAATGAGCTACGTGAGATAAGACGAATAGCTACATAGATATCTTTACCTTTATAAGAGCTCAAGTCGATACCGCGAGTCTTAGAAGCTGCAGTTTCGTTGTTGATAGTTGCTGCAGTGCTAAACCAATCAGGATCAGCAGAAGAATCTGAAATCATAATCTTATAAGATTCAGGATAAGATGGATCCATTGAATTTGCATCCCAGATAAAATATGCATTGTCATCAGTTATTCTCATTTGAGGGAATATACACCAGCGGTTAGCATTTGTAACGCCATCAATATAAGAAGTTACACCTAACATACATTCACCAAGAGTGGCGTGTTTTACGATTTCAACAGGACCCCATCCCAAATTGTCTGGGAAATATGATGCAACAGAAGCATTTAGAGTTCCACCATCCTTATTAATATAAGTCAAATCACTTGGACGAGTGAATACCTTAGTACCATCGCTAGCAGAAGTATAGTTCTCAAAGTCCCAGAATTTTGTAGGAGATCCAACAATTACAAAGTTCTTTGTAGATGTGTTGTCAGCTATATTTTCATCGCCAGCAATAGCAACTTCAATTTTAACACTGTGCTTTCCTTCAGCTAGAGATGAAATGCCGTTAGTGATTGTTTTTGTAATAGAAGCTTGTGCGTCAAGAGATATTGTTTCTGTGTTTACGACGTTATCATCAACTGAAACCTTGATAGTGGCATTGTCGACTTTGGAGATACCTTTATTTGTGATATTATAAACAATGTCTTTATTGCTTGCTGCACGAACAAAATTATCAGGGAAAGTGATATTGGAAACAGCTAAATCTACTTCAGATGGGTCAATCTTAGTTAGAGAAACATCATCAACAAGGATATCATTTTCGTTCTTGTCACTGAAAGCCTTAAATCCAAGATAGATAACTTGTTTTTCAGTTATTTTTATCACAGATGAAGATTCCAAAAAGTCATCTGAATTATAAGGACTATATTCCACAACCTTATTCGTCATATCATTAGGAGTGTTTCCATTGCCATAGTAAGCAGCCAGACGCTCGTTGTGGTTGTTTACGGATGAATACCAGAATTTGAATGAATAGTAACCAGGTTCTACTTCTATTCCGTCAAGAATAACCCAGTCGTTTCCAGCATTATTTTTATCATAGTCATACATTAAACATCCGTTTCCAGTGCGTGCCATATTGAAAAATCCAGTTTCTATAGCCACAGACCAATTGCCGGTGTCTTCGTTAAGGTTGTAGTATTTGAAGGCGTCTTTGTTTTCACTTGCCTCAAATCCCATTTTATAAGGGACAGTGGCGTTGCCATTATTGTAAACAGATGATATTATGGTATCATTTTCTACAATTTCATCACCCACAACAGAAGCCCATGCTTTGAATTTATAAGATGAACGAACTGTAGAAATGTCAGCTGTTTTGGTAAATGTATATTCTGCTGAGGCACCTGGAGCAATGGTTCCGCTAAAAGTTTCTTTTATAGCTTCGTTGCCATTGATTGAATATCCTACAGGAATATTGCTTACTGCACTTGCTCCGTTATTGGCAATTTTAATTTTTACAGGTTCTGCCTTCCCTAGATTGTCTCCAGTAGCAGGGGACATTAATTCATTTACTGATACATCAATACCAGTGGAAGTTTCAAGCTTAATGTCATTAATAAGTATGCGCCATTGATTAGCGTCGCTATGAGCGTGGAATCCAAGATATATAGGTTGACCAGCAGTCATTTTTACTAAAATCTTGAAAATTTGATAATAGTCCCCAGTAATATCATCCATTTTTATTATTGACTGAGTCATCGCCTCAGCTGTGGGACTTGTTCCGTAACTGATGTCCATCTTTTCATGACTAGAACTACCGCCGCCTTTGTAAATCATGGTTAGTTTGTAAATACCATCTGAAGGTAGGGTAATGGCTGGTGAAATCAACCAATCATCTGCATTTTGAGAACTGTTCCATCTGATTGATGCAGTCCCGTAGGTGCTGTTGACATAGTAGGCCCATGTGTAGTTATCGCCATTTGCATTAATGACAGTCCAACGATTAAAATCGTCTTGAGTGTTAAAGTCACTACTGAATACTGTAGTGTTTTGTGCTGATGCCGTAAATAGGCAAAGTACAAAAAACAAGAAAAAAGTAAATTTTTGCATAAATATAAATTGTGAGTTGTAAAATGAGTTAAGCAATATGCACCCAAAAATTATAAAATATCATAATGTGCCTATGAAATAATACAAAATGATAGCAAAAATAGCGAATAGGTTATGAAATATAATAGTGTATGTATAAATATGTTTATTGAATTAACAAAAATTAATATACCGATGATGCATAAAGGTGCAAAATCGGTACATTGAATGTATAAATATTACAAATTTGTACTAAATAACGGGGATTATAGTCCAATCAGTTGGAATAAGATCGGGAAATTGAGCAGTTTTACTCCACACTTTTGGTGCTATAACAATTTTGTCAGGATTCTGATTAAGCCACGCTGTCCACCAGCTTTCAGCGTTGTTAGCAATTATATTATGTTTAGCATGGCAAAGTACAGGAACGATAGAATAATGGCTTTCTGCAGGAGAAAGGATGATTTCCATCTCCCTTCTATCAAGAATTAGATTGTTTTCTACCCACTCTTTGTCGTCGGTAAGTACTGTAAACTTAGGATTATTGATGAAAGAGCGAATGTTAGTGATAGCCCAATTATAATAATCACTCGTACAAGTATTTTCTTTGCTTGACGGGCAGAATACGTGTATCGCTACAGACTCACAGCTTTCAAGATTCTTTATTAAATCTTGAGAAGACTCGGGAAGTAGATGAGGTTCAATCGAAAATACATGCTTTGCGTCAGATTTTATTTGATCGACATATTGATGTGCCATCCATAGTCCGTCAAAAAAGGTGTTCTTATGCTTTTCGTTTCGCAGTTCTGGCCTGAAACGAAGAGAAGAATCAGAAATAGTCTTGCCTTTAGGTTTGCTCAATCCAAAAAGTTTCTTTAAAGAGTCGAGTGTAGTTATAGAAACCAATTCCCTAACTTCTTCAACCGTGGCGATATTTATTGGCTTTAATGGGAAGAGCCTTCCGATATAATTGTTTTTTGGAACGTTTATTAATAAATCTTTGTCAGCTTTCTGGAGCCAGAGGGCAAAGATGTATTGAAACATCTGTTCGCCAACAGAACCCGATATGTTTACGATATTCATTATTTATGGGGAGTTAGAGTCATGTGTATGTGGGTAATATTATCTTCTTGATAGGTGGTGCCCGATTTTATGAATCCATGAGCCTCGTAGTATTTGCGCAATCTCATTTGTGCTGATATGGTGATAGGTGTATAACCATTCATTTCAATGGATTCGGCAATAGCTCGATCTATGAGTTCATGCCCTATTCCTGTTCCACGGTGAGAAGGCTTTACCACAACTCGACCTATGCAAGCTTGATTAGGAAAATAACCTCCAATAGGGAATATGCGGCAATGCGCTACCAAAGTGTTGCCATCATAACCAATTATGTGTCGGCATTTTAGGTCGCGATAGTCAACGTCTTGGTAAGCCTGTTCCTGTTCAACTACAAACACCTCCGCACGAAGCGATAAGATATCATATAATTGCCGGGTAGTAAGATTGTCAAAGTCTAAATTAGTCCATTTAATCATATTGTTTTATAACAAATTAAAACCATAAAAAGAAATTCTGGTGCGGGAGTTTTGTCGAAGCAGTAATGACAGAATATTTCTCGTTGGAGAATGTCATTCCAGTTTGGGAGCAGTCGCGGCACGTGAACCAAAGCCGCCTCATAACAGATGAGCGGCTAACATTGCGCATTACGATGGTGCCTTGAGTCTTGCAGATTTCTTTGAGATATTCAAGCAATTCAGGATATTCACTTTCCTTTATGTCGTTAACCAAAATGAAAGGCTGATCGGTTTCTCTTAGCGAATTGCGATAGCTGGCGATGCACTGTTCAATGTCGTCGAAAAGATTGATGCGAGGCATATAATCCTCCAATACTTTATCAGTGACTGGATATTTCTGAAAATTTGGCTCATAGAGAGACAGCTTGATTTCGGAAGAAACAGAAAGCATACAAGCGCTAGATATACCGTAACTTGTACCAATTTGCAATATGTGAGAGGGGTTATAGAAATTTACAATACGAAATGTAAGCTTGGCATTCTTTAGTGAGATTATTCGCGGATGAGGCCACTGATTGCTCACATGAGCCTTAACTTGGGTTCGTAAAGAATCTATATATTCATAGGAATAATATTGAGAACGCTCACGCAGCACATCCAAAACGAATTTGAATGCGAAAGGTGAGTGAATACCAAATCCTTTGCTCCTTTTATATCGGTTAAATGCAGTGTAATAGCGCTTTAATCCCACTCTAAAGAAAAATATTAATATATAAGCAAGGTTTGTGGACAGAATAGCCCACAGACCTTGAATAAAAATTACAGATTAATCATCTATATCTTCAATCATCTTGTTCTTTTTCATATAACGCAAGAAAGACACTCCTACGGCGGCTATTAGAGCAAGATATATTATGATAATTGCTATTGTGGCAATATAATCAGCAGTATTAACTGATTGGGGGTCGAATTTAAAATGGATAGTGTGGTTGCCAGCCGGAATATTGATGGCACGTAGGACATAATTTACGCGGCCAATTTCCACGTTTTCACCGTCGATGGTAGCTTTCCATCCCCAAGGGAAATAAACCTCAGAAAAGACAGCTATGCCGCCATTCTTAGAGCTTGCATGATATGTAAGCTCATTAGGAGCATAAGAAGTCTCAAAAATAGTATCTCCAGGAGTAACCATTTTAGCTTTACCAAGAGCTGTCTCAAATTTAGCGTCAGCTACGGCTTGAGTCTTAGGGTTGAACTTGTTAAGATAAGCCATTTCCTGGTCAGGAGTCTTAACATATTCGAGTGTATCTACAAACCAAGCATTTCCAAGAGCTTCAGGATTGCGTTCTACAACAGAGTCGCTTGTGATTATATAGCGTGTATTGAGCATGTTTAATACTTGGAAATTATTTCGGGCAATCTGTCGGTCGATGAGGTCTTGATACCTAGAAAGCTTAGCTGCATGATAGCCTCCAATACATTTGTGATAGTATGAAGGACCCGCATTTGTGAAGTTGTTCACATCGAGAACTCGATAATTCATGGCAGTATCTTGAAGGATCTGTCTATCAACAGGACGTTCAGCAATCTGTTGGTCCATAGGAAGTGGTGAAGTGAAAGAAGATGTGCTAATATAGCGTTTGTTGACAGAATACATATCCACCAATAGTATAACTGCAATTATTGCGCCAGTATATGTGGCATTGAGCTTCTTTGTAAGGAAAAGCAATAATGCCGCAAATCCCATTATTAAGAAGATGAGGCTTCTCATAGCGTCGGCCTTCACTAAATCATAGCGAATAGACTCCACTGCATTGAAGAGAGTCGGAACCTGTTGAGATACGCCAGTGAGAATGTATTGCTGCGTCTCTTGTTGAGAGAATGCTCCAAACATATTTGGTGCTAAATAAACCACTAGACATATAAAACCAGTGATGCCGAATGCCCCAAAAATCACTTTATGATATTTTGCGGCCGCATTTTCTTCCGTGAGAATCTTATTTAGAGCCAGAACAGCAAGAAGCGGCATAGTGAATTCCGCTATAACTAGGATACTGGCAACCGTTCGGAACTTGTTATACATCGGGAAATAATCAATAAACCAATCTGTGAGCCACATCATATTATGTCCCCAAGAAAGGAATATTGAGAAAATAGTGAGAGCCAAAAGAACCCATTTCATCGGTCCCTTAACTATAACGCAGCCAATTAGGAATAAGACAAATATAATTGCCCCTACATAGACTGGGCCATTCGTCATTGGCTGGTCGCCGAAATATTGCGGGAATTGGGCTAGATACTGATACTCCTCATTAGATATTTCGCCCTTGGAGAGCATATCTTGAGCCTTTTGAGTCTCGGCAAGCGACATAAGTTTGTTGTCGCCAGCTTGAGGCCGAATCGTAGCACCGCCTTTAACGTTAGGAATAAGAAGGGAGGCTGTTTCGTCAATTCCATAACTCCAAGCAGTTATATAGTCTTTATCAAGACCTTTTGCAGATGTGTTTTGATTAGGTGCTGTCAATTCAGAATGACCCCCACGCATAGTCTCTTTCCCATATTTGTAAGTGTTATAGAGGTTAGGGGCATTAGCTCCAACAGCTAAAATAGCAGCGATAGCCAGCGAATATGTTGAAGTGGTCCATTTGCGTATTTCCTTGTTTTTGATAGCTATAATAAGATATGCTATCACCATTCCAAGAATTACGAAAAGGAAATAGTAAGTCATTTGTACGTGGTTTGCAGCAATTTGAAGAGTAGCAAAGAGTGCAGCAATTGTGGCTCCAGTGAAATATCGTCCGCGATAACACCACACAATACCGGCAATAGTAGGCGGAATATATGCGAGAGTTACAAATTTCCATATATGCCCAGCTCCAATAAGGATAAAGAAATACGAAGAGAATCCATAGCCCAAAGCTCCAAGTATTGCAACATACCACTTCATGTCGAAAGCGATAAGGAGGATATAGAATCCAACCATCATCATGAAGATTAGATTAACCGGAGAAGGGAATCCTAAACTATATACTGAATTAATCCACTGAATTAATTTTGAGCTGTCGTAGGATGGTGTTATTTGGAATGTAGGCATTCCTGAGAATAGGGAATTGGTCCATCGAGTTGTTTCGCCAGTTTTTTCGGCAAATGCTTTAGCTTCTTGACCATTGGCATATCCTTGTTGCATATCGTGCTGTTGCAGCACATTTCCCATCACGTCATCTGGGTAGAAAAAAGCCCAAGAAATTGCTGCAAAAATAGCAATAGCCACTAAAGTATAGATAGTGTTACGGCTTTTTAAAATGCCCAAAACGGGGTTTGTGGAACTATTCTTTGGAGTGTCCATATCTTGATATTTTAGAAAAATAAGTGTAAAACTACAAAAAAACTCAGAAACACAGAAAAGATAGGTCTAAATACGTGTTTTTTGAGTATTTAGACTCTCTTAATGATTGATATTACGAGGATGATGCGCCATAATTTCTTGTCGTAGAAATTGGCGGTCGATGTGGACGTAGATTTCAGTAGTGGTTATGCTTTCGTGTCCAAGCATCTGTTGTATAGCACGCAGATTGGCACCTCCTTCCAGAAGATGTGTTGCGAAGGAATGTCGGAGAGTGTGCGGGCTTACTGTCTTTTTAATTCCTGCCAACTCACAAAGCTCTTTGATGATGTAAAAAATCATTACGCGAGTTAGGCTGCCTCCGCGACGGTTCAGGAAAAGAATATCCTCAGAACCGCGTTTTACAACAAGGTTGGACCTATATTCCTCCACGTATTGGGCAATTTGGTCGAGTGCGATGTCGGAAATTGGAACTAATCGCTGCTTATCACCTTTCCCAGTGACAATTATATATTTATCCTCAGTGTAAATTTGTGAAATACTAAGGCCAACCAATTCCGAAACCCGTAATCCGCAACCATAAAGAGTTTCAATTATGGCACGATTTCTTCTACCCTCTGGTTTACTCATATCTATTGCGTCGATCATGCTGTCGATTTCCTCTACACTTAGAACTGTGGGTAGTTTGCGACCTAGCCGCGGTGATTCGAGTAAAAGTGTAGGATTCTTATCAATAAAGCCTTCAATTTTTAAGAATTTGAAGAAACTTTTTAATCCGGATATGATGCGTGCTTGTGAGCGAGGGCCAATACCCACGTCTTGGAGGTCGCATAAAAAAATATGTAAGTCATCTTCAGTGATGCTTTCGATGGGTTTATCGTCAAGATTATTATATTCTATAAGTTTTTGTACATCATTGGTATAGGCTTCCATTGTATTTTGGGAAAGCCCTTTTTCAAGATGCAAATATGCCATAAAACGTTTCAGTACGTCATCAATGTCGGTTATTGGCCTCATATCAATTCCTCTTCAAAATATTGATATAAAGTTACAAATTAAAATTGAATGAATAATCAGAGAAAGATTGATACATTTAGATGTATTGATTGATATAAAAAAAGAGACTGCGAATGGAATAGTGCAGTCTCTTTGATTTTTATGGTAGGATTCTGTTAATTACTTAACGCTAACTTTTGTTGCTTTACCGTCAACTACAACGATGTAAAGACCAGGAGTGCAGTTTACGCTGGCAGCATTAGCACTGATTTGTGCACCGCCTACACTGTAAATAGCTATGTTTTGAGCAGCTCCGATAACATTGATTTCACCAACACCACCAATTACTTTAACCACGTTAGTGTCTACATCAGAAATGCCCGATGTAACTAGAGTGAAAACGGTGGGATAGAGTTGGAGTACTCCATTGTAATAACTTGCCAAGCCTTCTACGTTATATTGGCCTTCGCTACCAGGGAATGTTACATCCGAGAAACGGCTATATAGAGGAAGTGTGCCAGTGGCATCGGTGATGCTATATACAAAATTGTTCCCTTTCTTCTGTCTTGATAAAGCTACGTTGCTACAAACCACATATGTATTTTGAAAAGCAGTTGTGAAATCAGACACTTTTGCTTCTAATGGGTGAAAATCAGAAGTGGAAGAAGGCGCTTTCATTGTTGTATAAATAGGTTCCATCTGCATTGACCCTTTAGTGTCTTTGAACGTTCCTACTACTCCCGCAGGAATGACATCGCCCTTTGCGTAAGAACGGAAAACATCGCCGTAGATTTGAAGTGCGCCAGATGCATCTTTCACAAACAAATATTTCTTGGATTGGTGAGTAACTGTTAGTGGTGAGGTTATTTTAATTGGATTCTCTGATTTTAATGCAAGGAAGTGTGCGATATCTGCTACTTCCTCAACTTCAGGGAAGGTATAGCTTATTTCAGAAACCGGGCTAGTAGCTGCAGATGTGGCTGCAATAGCTTTTACGGTAGTGGCTTTTGAGATTTCAAAAGGTTCCGTATATTTTGTTGACGCTGTGGTTGGATTATTGCCGTCAATAGTGTAATAAATAGTTGCTCCTTCAGTAAGACAAGAAAGTGAAACCATAGTAGGTCCGTAGAATTCTGTGTATTTAGGATCGAAAATTGGGGCAGCGCAAGAAGCTTCGTCTGAAGTGGTTACTGTTATTGTTTTAATTTGTGTAGATCCATTAACGGTGAATACTACAGCCGCATTGTTGCAAACAAGAGTTGAGTAGTCATCGCCAGTCCATTGTTCGCTGCAGTCGGCAGCTACATCAAGTTTCCCTGCATTGCAAGTGAATGCTATTTGTGTGATTGTGGCACCAGAAGTGGAGTAAACAGAGAAAGAGCTTCCGCTATAGAATCTTAAATCTGTGGATTTGTTGTAATCGCTATAATACATACGTGGAGCGTATTGAGCAGTTCCTGTAACAGTGCTGATTGAGATTCCATCTTTAACTATTGGAGCAGTGATATCTCCGACGCTGCTATTGTTGTTGGATGTTGTGGGAAGTTTGAATTCGTTAGCGGCGAAGTCGAAAGTAATTGTTGCCGCGTTTAAGGAAATAATAGCGGATAAACATACCGCAATTGAAAGTAAGGTTTGTCTCATAAAATATGTTTTAAGTAAAAAAATAATTGTAAGTAGACTAAAAAAGAAGCTGCCCTCCCACGAAGAAGGGCAGCTAGATATTTTATTCAAGTTAATTAATTCGAAGGACTGAATTATTTAACACTAACTTTTGTTGCTTTACCGTCAATTACAACGATGTAAAGACCAGGAGCGCAGTTTACATTAGCAGTATTAGCACTGATTTGTGCACCGCCTACACTGTAAACAGCTATGTTTTGAGCAGCTCCGATAACGTTGATTTCACCAACACCACCAATTACTTTAACTGCATTCGTATCTACCCCAGCAACGCCAGTAGTAATGTTTGATATTGCGATAGGGATGATTTGCATCTTGTCGAGAGTAGTAACGTTATCAGTCTTAGCTGCAGTATGGCAACCAACTATAGCAGTCATATCATAAACTTTAGTAACATCATAACCAGTGGTTCCATCAATTCCGAAACTATTATATCCTGCAAATGTATTTGTTCCCTGAGTTAGAGTGAAGCCTTTACTACTAGAGGTAAATAAAGTGAACTTAACACCTGAAAGCTTTACGTATTTGTTAAGATGAGCAACTGTGATGTCAGAAGTAGTAACTTCAAGAGGAGCATTAGCAGTGCCTGCAGTTGCAGCTTTGAATGAAGAAGCTACAGCTACGAGTTCGATATTTCCGTAATAAGGAGTTTTGGTTCCCATTACGCCTGCAGGAATCACGTCACCATTGTTGTAAGTCTTACTAATGCTACCGAAGATCAAAAGAGGAGTTCCTGCAGCGTCAACTACATAAAGGTTAGAGCCATTTTGATATACAGTTGTAAGAGGGGCATTGATAATACCCATTGTATTATCAGCAAGAGCAAGATATTCAGCAACAGTGTTACAAGCTACAGGAATACTGATTGTGTAATCAGCTGAAGCAACAGCGCTAGCATCACTACCGCTAATAGCAACAGCCTTAAGAGTCATAGTTTTGTCAACTGTGATAGGAGCTGAATAAACAGCTTTAGTTGAGCTTGATATAGGGTCAGTACCGTCAGTAGTATAATAAATATTATCAATTCCAGCTGTAGCACAAGCGATTGCTACAGATTGACTTTCATAATAAGTACCAGCAGCAGGAGTGAAAGTTGGAGTAGCTACAGTTACAGGAGTGCTTGCTCCATAAGTAACTTTTATAGTATTTATTTTAGTTGTTGCAGTTATTGACATTACAATTGTTTTAGCACTACCGGTCCAAGTCTTGGAATTTATATCATATGAGCCTGAATCGAAAGAGTAAAGAGCTTTTGTAGTAGTGCTCAAAGCTGATCCGTCAAATACAATTGAAGTGATATTGTCAGAGCCTGTAGTAGCAATGGTTAGAGTCGCCCCAGCATATACCCTTAAATCTTTAACATAACTAGCGTTAGCGCTACCAGTCCAAATTTTAGAGGAAGTTGAACCATCTTTAATTGCAATAGTCACAGAACCAGAAATGAATGTCTTTCCACCAACCTCAATACCACTGCTAGGAGCTTCTGAAGGAGTAACAACTGGATTTAGAGAAGTCGGATTTGTGAAGTCATAGGTGACTTCAGTAGCATTAGCCAAAGAACAAGCGGCTAAGACTGTAAAGATTGAAAGTAAAAATTTTTTCATAAAAAAAGTATTTAGTTAGTAATATAATCCTCAAAATTTTGCTTTATATAAAGTATGCATTTTTTATGGGGATTGTAAAGTTATAACATATTTTTGATATTTGAGTATCAAAACGTTATAAAAAATCATTTAAAAATAATGAATTATAGCATAAAATAGAAAATATAGGGTACAATAAAAGAAATAGGTGTGACATATTGGATGTCGCACCTATTATTTTTATGAATGTGTTGGGTAAAATCTATTATAATTATTTTACCATAACTTTAACGACTTTGCTATCGACTTTGATAATATAAAGGCCGGGGGCACAATTTACTTCAGTTCTGTCTCGACTTACGATAACGCCAGATGTATTGAATACGGAAATTGATTGAGCGTTTCCATTGATGAAGATGGTACCATCCTTAGCCATGACGTTTATGCCATTATCAGAAAGATTGCTCACTCCTGTAGTTGGATCTAGAATGAAAGTGGTAGGATTAATCTCAAGAGAAGACACAGAAGCTGTACCGCTCTCGCTTGAAGTATAAGAAGATATAAATCCATAAACATCATAGCAATTCCCGTCGGTAGGAATGGTTACATCGTCAAATAGATTGAAATACATGAATTCATTACCCTTGGAATCAGTCAATTTAGCAGTAGATGTATTTAGTTTGCAACTGCGAATGATGACGTATCTGTTCATGTCGGTAACTTGAGCTTCACTAGCAAGTATTGCTTTAGGCATGACTTTATCTGTAGATTCAGTTGCAGCTTGGAAAGAGCTTGCATCAGGAATCATTTCAGTAGTACCATGGAAGTTTTTCATTGTACCTTTTATGCCGGCTGGAATTATATCACCTTCTTTATAAGTTTGACCTGTTGTACCAAATATACAAAGGCAAGAAGTTCCGTCAGTAACGAATAGGTATTTACCAGTTCTTGAGTCAGAGCCACTTCGTGTTGTCGAGTGAACGACTGTAAGCGGGCAATTTATTGTAGCAGTAGCACCACTAGCTATATCGTAGAATTGCGCAACGGTATTACATACGTTGGCAAAAATATAAGAAGCTGTGGACGTTTCACTTGAAACATTGTTTTTAATAGCTATCGCCTTTAATGTAGTAGTCTTGTCTATTGAGATAGCTCCAGAATAAAGAGTTGAGGCGGACGTAGGTTCATTGCCGTCAGTAGTGTAATATATAGCCGCTCCAGGTGTCGCAGATGTTATTTCTACGCTTTGTGTAGTCGTATAATTGCCCCCGGCAACCGAGAATGCAGGAGCTGCAATTTCAATTACGTAACTAGCTGTAGCCACTGAGCTTGAATTTTCGCCCTTAATAGCGATAGCTTTTATTGTCGTCGACTTATCCACTGTGATTGGTGCACTATATACGGGAGATTCAGCCGTAGGTTCTGTGCCATCTGTAGTGTAATGTATGGTTGCATCGGCAGTGGTACAAGCGATTGAAACAGATTGAGTGTCATTGTAAGTGCCGGCAGCTGGGGTGAAAGTAGGCGTAGCTACTGATGAAGCATTTGCTTCCTTTAATAAGTAAACAGATTTCTGAGTTCCTGCGTAACATGAAAATAAACTTGAGGTAGAATTATATTGGAGAATATTCCTAGAGTTAGTCCCTTTAAATTTAATGTTTACAGCATTATTTGTGATAGTTATATCAGCTTTTGAATTAGCATCAACAGTGCTTTGAGTTCTTAAATAATTATTAGAACCGCTTGCGGCATATAAATACCCTGGAGTTGAATTATTTGGATCGTAAAAAGTCCAACCGTTTGTAGCATCGCCGCCAAGAGTAAGTACAGCTACGTTGGTTGTAGTTACTGTCAGGTCAGATCCAATGGTTACACTTACTGCTGTTCTATTATTCTTGCTTTGGTCTCCCATTGCAAAAGCTGCTCCCGCAGTACCGCTTGAAACAATAATGTATTTAGAACCAGCTGTAAGTTCGTCAGTGCTTGTAATAAGCTTGTAATAAGCAGCATTAGCCCACAAGCAAGGAGCTAATACAGAAAGTACTAGTAAAAAATTTCTCATAACGTATTACTTCAATTTTAATAAAATATTCGCCCTTTTATATTTTTATTCATCGAGTCGAATGATTTTCATGGACTCCAATTCTTTATTATTGACAACAAAATTATAACAAAAATTCATATTTGTTACCATAAAACTACAAAAATTTCGATTCGTTATTAAAATTAGGGGTTACGTCGATGTGAGCTAATTCAAATGCTTAAGAACTAAATATATAATATATGGTGGTACTTTTAAAGATATTATTTGGATATAATATAAATATGTATTTAGTGTTATAAAATAAAAAAGCTACTTGATGAAATTCAAGTAGCTTTAAATTTTATAATGAATTTTCAGTGCTAGTTTACTTTTTTAGCAAGAAAGATTTCGGTAGGGAAGTGGTCGCTATACCCATTTAAGAATGCCCCTCCAGAGAAAGTGCGGTGTGGGTAGCCCTTATATTCTCCGTCTTGAGTCTTAAGAAATTCGAAATTATTCACAGAAGCTTTAATGAAAGATAGCTTTCCGCTATCCTTAGGAGCTAAGAGATAGTCAGATATGATAATTTGGTCGAAAAGATTCCATTGTCCTCTATATGCAAGAGAACCAATGCCCTTATCGAGCATAGACCACCACGGGTTGTAGAATTCACCTTTCGTTACTTCGTCCTTCTTCTTTTTTGCTCCGAGCACTTCTGCACAACTTTTATCCATAGGGTCGTCATTTAAGTCACCCATTACGATAATACCTTGGTTAGGATCCTCTTTTAATAAAGAATCAGCAGTGTGTTTAACAAGTGCAGCAGCAGCTTCACGAAGATAGCTGGAACGTTCTTGTCCGCCAAGACGAGATGGCCAGTGGTTGACAATAACGCTCACTTTCTCCCCTGCAAGAATACCTGTTACGCACATTTGGTCGCGGGTGAGGAATCCAGGGTTGTCTTTAATAGTCAATTTGTTATTAACAACGTTAAGTACGCGGAAGAAACGAGGATTGTAAAGGAGACCCACGTCCACTCCACGACGGTCAGGACTATCATGATGAACGATTTGAAGGTGCCAATCCTTCAAAGCAGGATCTTTTACAAGATCTTGAAGAACTGTGATATTTTCTATTTCAGAAACTCCCACTATGGCTGGACCCATAGGAGTGGTGGGTGTTTTAAATTGGCTAATAGCATAAGCCATGTTATGGATTTTAGACCAATATTTTTGCCCATTCCATTGACGCGCTCCGTTAGGTGAAAACTCTAAATCGTATTTTCCGTTGTTGTTAATAGTATCGAAAAGGTTTTCAAGATTGTAAAAAGCGACTCCAAAAACCTGATATTGGTTATCGGAATTGTCTTTAGTGTTGCCTGCAAAAACTATAGCAAATAATAGTAAAGGCAATAGAAAGATTTTCTTCATATAGTTTATGTCGTTTATTTAAATCCCAAAAATACGGTATTTTTGAGAAATAGAATAAGCAAACTATAAAAAATAACATAATGTAGATAAAAAAGGCTTTAAATACCCCTTCCTATTGTTAATATTATATGGAAATAAGTTGATTTGCCATTTCTTGGTTGCTTTTTGTAAGTGAATAGGCAGTTTTTAAGATTTTCTAAGATTGCATATAAAAAATAATTGTTATATTTGGCGACTTTAAAGTTACCCAACGTACCTTTTAATTCAGCTTGTTATAATATCAGCTAAGGAAAATTGACTAAAATTAATTAATCATTTATACTAACCTAAAGTTTATGAGAATCAAATTATTTTTGCTTCTAACACTCTTTGTCGCTTTACCGGCGTTGGCACAACGCACGGGAGTGCAAGGTGTGGTCGTGGATGCAGAAAGTGGTATGCCTGTATCAGGAGCGACCTTTATTCTGAATAATCAGAATATTATGGTTACCACTGGACCACAAGGCGACTTTCTTATTTCCAATGCCACAGCGGGAACAGACGATATGTCGATATTCTGCTATGGCTTTAAGGACTGGACCCAGTCTGTTAACATTGTAGCCAATGTCGTGGAGGACTTGGGAAAAATTAAAATCAAACCTGAGACATCAGCGATGAAGACTTACACGGGTGATAACCTGCTCGTGAACGAATCGCAGCTAGAAGATGAGGAAGGAGCCAGCCAAGCAGTAGGTACATTAGCCGGTGCTTCTGACAATGTGTATTATAATGCAGCAAGTTATGACTTCAGTATAATGCGTTTCAGACTCCGCGGTTATGAATCAGATTACACTGATGCCTATATTAACGGAGTAAATTTCAATGACCCAGCACGCGGACGTTTTAATTACTCTATGCTAGGTGGTATGAACCAAGCCTTTAAGAGAAAGAGCATAGGCCTTGGTCTTGATGCAACTAATTTCTCTTTCGGTCAAATCGGAGGAGCTACCAACATCAATACTTTTGCTCAAGATTATGCTCCTGGTTTCCGTGGAAGCGTAGCATATACAAATGCTAACTACTATTTGCGTGGAATGGCTACTTATAGCACAGGATTAATGAAGAACGGATGGGCTGTGACACTTTCAGCTATCGGTCGTTATGCTGATGAAGGTGTGGTGCCAGGATCGTTCTATAATTCTTGGGGATATTTCTTGTCAGTGGACAAAGTTTTCAATCCTCAACACACTCTTTCTTTAACAGCATTTGGTGCTCCAACAAAACGTGCAGGAACATCTGCAACATATCAAGAATGTTATGATCTTACGGGCAACAATCTTTATAATCCTAACTGGGGTTACCAAGATGGCAAGAAGCGCAACGCAAAAGTTGTAGAGTCTTTTGACCCAACATTTATACTTAACTGGGTGTGGAAACCAAATTCAGGTACAACTCTGAATACAGGTTTTGGTTTCAGGTCATCTAACTATGCATCATCAGCACTTAACTGGTATAACGCACCTGATCCACGTCCTGACTATTATCGTTATTTGCCTTCTTACTATGATGATGAGTCAACCAAGGCTCTTTATACAGATTTGTGGCAAAATGACGAATCAGTTCGCCAACTAGACTGGAACCACTTCTATCAAGTGAACTATTTGAACAATCTTGAAAGAGAGAGAACCGGAAAAGAAAAAGGCGCGACTTATATCCTAGAAAATCGTCATAGCAATCAGCTTAACTATCAATTCAACTCTACGTTGAATATGCGTCTTAATGATATTATGACTTTGCAGGCAGGAGTTGGTACAAACTATACTGTTTCTTCTTACTACAAGACTGTTAAAGATTTACTTGGCGGAAGCTACTGGCTAGACATTGACCAATTCGCAGAACGCGATTTCCCAAGCAATACTACATTGCTTCAAAATAACTTGAACGATCCTAACCGCCATGTAACTGATGGCCAGCGTTTCGGTTATGACTACAATATCAATTCATTCAGTGCTAACGCATGGTTGCAAAATATTATTAATCTTGCAAAATGGGATATTAATTATGGCTTGAAACTTAGCTATACTACTTACCAACGTGATGGTAAGATGCGCAACGGCCGTGCTCCGGAGAATTCTTATGGCAAAGGTGAACGCCATCAATTCGATAATGCAGGGTTGAAACTTGGTATTACTTACAAACTTGACGGACGCAATAGTTTCGTGCTTCACGGATTCTATGGAACTCGCGCTCCATTGTTTGACCAAGCTTACGTGTCACCACGTATCAAGGACGATGCAATCAAGGATCTAAACAGCGAGCGTCTTCTTTCTGGAGATATCAGCTATGTATTTAACTATCGTCGTTTCAAAGGTAGCTTGACTGGTTTCTGGACTGATATGTCAAATGGAACAGAGCGTACATCATTCTATGATGACCAATACAGAACATTTATGAACTACGTTCTTACCAACGTGCGCAAAGCATATCGTGGTGTAGAACTTGGTGTGGCTTTCAAGGTAACGCCTTCTGTCACAGTATCAGCAGCTGGAACTTATGCACGCTACCAATACAAGAACCGTCCAACAGGGACACGTAGCTATGAAAATGGAATGTCGGCAGATACTACACAAGTAGTATATTTGAAGAATTTCTATGTAAGTGGAACTCCACAACAGGCATATAGCTTTGGAATTGACTGGGCAGCTCCAGGAATGTGGTTCTTCAATATCAATTGTGCATGGATGGGCGATTCATATATCGACTTATCTCCAATCCGTCATGAAGCTATGCCAAAATTGTGGGAGGTAGTTTCATCAACACAAGAGCTTGAGCAAAAGATTGATGAAATCACAGCACAACAGAAATTGAAAGATGCCTTTGTCCTCAATGCAAGTGTAGGTAAGCTTATTTATCTTAACCGCACTTCATCGCTCAATATCAATTTGAGTGTGGATAATATTCTTAATAACCGCAATATCCAAACTTCTGGATATCAACAAGGACGTTTTGACTATACTACATATAGCACAGCGAAATATCCTAACAAATATTACTATGCACAAGGTATTAAGGTGTTCTTGAACCTTGGCGTGAAATTCTAATCAATTCATTAATTCAGAAATAATAAAAACTAATAATATAAAGAATATGAGACATCTTAAATTATATCTCAGCATGTTGCTTCTTGCCACATTTGTGTTGGTGGGGTGCTCTGACGACTTTGACCGTCCACCTATGGATATTCCAGTGGCTAAAGACAAACCAAATATGACAATCCTTGATCTAAAGACAAAATATTGGAACGATGCTAAAAACTACATCGATACAATAGGTCTTACAGAGAGTGGAGAAAAAGCCGTTATACATGGCCGTGTAGTTAGCTCGGATGCAACAGGAAACATCTACAAGACTCTTGTAATCCAAGATGAGACTGCAGCTATTTCGATTTCTATCAATTCAAACAGTCTTTATACTACTTATAGAGTAGGACAAGAAATAGTGATGCCTGTTACTGATTTGTTTATTGGAAAATACAATACACTTCAGCAACTTGGATATCCACAATGGTATGCACAAGGAAATGCTTGGGAAGCAACATTCATGAGCTTGGAGCTATTCCAAAAACATGCAGAACTTAACGGACTTCCAGAGCCAGAGAAAGTGGATACAGTTGTAACTACTATTCCAGAACTTCCAACAACTCCAGAAGGACTTCGCAAAATGCAAAGCCAACTTGTGAGAATCAATAACATATCTTTTGTTGATGCAAACGGAACAACTCCATACAGCAACTCTGATGCCTCAACTACACGTAATATACAAGATGCTAACAAAAATACTCTTGCAGTGCGTAATAGTAACTATGCAACTTTCCGTGCTGAAGCACTTCCAGTGGGTGTAGGTAGCGTGGTAGGTATATTAAGCTACTATAATGGTTCTTGGCAGCTTCTACTTCGCTCTACAAGCGACTGTATAGGATTCTCTAACGATACTCAGGGAATGAATCCAGAAGATCCATTCACAATGGATAAAGTAGTGGAACTTCAAAATTCTGGCAGAGGCGGCTGGATGACCGGTTATATCGTGGGTGCAGTAGCTCCAGATAAAACAGAAGTTAAGTCTAACTCAGACGTAGAATGGACAGCTCCAACAGTACTTGCTAATACAATCGTGATAGGTGCAACAGCTACAACAAAGGATATTAAGAATTGTGTAGTAGTGCAACTTGCCGATGGTACAGCACTTCGCCAATATGCAAACTTAAAAGATAACCCAACAGTTCTTGGTAAGCAAATTTGGCTTAACGCTACTAATTTCGCAACTGTTCTAGGAACATACGGAGCAGTAACATCAGGAGCAGTATCAGCATTCAAGATTGATGGAGTTGATACAGGCGGTTCATCAAGTACAGAGGGGACAAAGACTAGCCCTTACACCGTAGCACAAGTGCTTAACGGAACGGGTACTGGAACAAGCAAATGGTTAACAGGATATATCGTAGGATGGGTTGACGGAATGACATTGTCAACAGGTGCTAAGTTCACCGTTCCGGCTACATCAAATACAAATGTTCTATTGGCAGCTTCTCCTACTGAAACTAATGTCTCAGCTTGTGTTCCTGTTCAATTGCCTTCAGGCGCATTGCGTACAGCGTTGAACTTGGTTGACCACTCAGCTAACCTAGGCAAGCAATTGTTAATTAGAGGTGATATTGCTCAATATTTCGGAGTGAATGGATTGAAGCTTTGTACAGAAGCTGTATTTGACGGACAATCAATCGGTTCAACAACTGAAATTCCTGCAAATGCAATATATAGCAATTTGATGACTACTGCAGAAACATTCGGACAATTCTCAATCGATAATAAGACATTGCCAACAGGCTTGACTTATGTTTGGAGTTCGGGTGGAGCAAATTATGGTGCAAAAGCATCAGCTTATGCTAGTGGTACAAGATATGCTACTGAATCATGGTTGGTTTCTCCAGAGGTAAATATTAGTGGATATTCAAACGTAACATTGGCATTTGACCATGCTGCACGTTATTTCGCTACATTTGCTGACGAATGTCAATTAATGGTTTCAGTTGACGGAGGCGCTTATACAAACGTTACTATCCCAACAGTTCCAGCAGGAGCAGATTGGGCATTTGTTAACTCAGGTAAGATTTCTATTAAGTCTGGAAGCAAATTGAAATTTGCATTCAAATACACTTCTACAGCTACTACTGCTGCGACATGGGAAGTGAAGAATATCGTAGTAGAAGGAACTAAATAAAAACTATACAATATTCTAGTATATGGATAAAGGCACCTACCGCATTATTGCGGTAGGTGTTTTTTTTATTTTATATGGTAAATAGTTGATTATTTACTTTTTAGAAAATATTTTCAAAAGATTGTAATTAATATCCTATTTTTGCGTCTAACATAATAAAAACACTTAAAGAATGAATTTTATAGAAGTAAAAGATGTGGTTAAAGACTACGATGGGCATCGAGCTTTAGACTATGTAAATCTTGAGGTGAAAGAGGGGTGCATCTATGGATTGCTTGGTCCAAATGGTGCCGGAAAAACATCTCTTATCAGAATACTCAACCAAATAACACGGCAGGATAGTGGTGAAGTGCTTCTCAAAGGCAAACCCATGAAAGCAGATGACGTGCAACATATAGGCTATTTGCCAGAAGAGCGCGGATTATATAAAAAGATGAAAGTGGGAGAGCAGATAATGTATCTTGCGCAATTAAAAGGGATGTCCAAGAAAGACGCATGGACAGAGATGCAGCGTTGGTTGAGGCGTTTCGACCTAAGCGAATGGGAAAATAAGAAACTTGAGGCTTTGTCGAAAGGTATGGCACAGAAGGTGCAATTTATCACCACTGTGATTCATAAACCGGAATTGCTGATTTTTGATGAGCCATTTTCTGGATTCGATCCAGTGAACGCAGAAATATTGAAAAGAGAGATTTTGCGCCTTCGTGGTGAAGGGGCTACAATACTTTTCTCCACACATAATATGGGTTCCGTTGAGGAAATCTGTGAGGAGATAACTCTTATAAATCATTCAAAAGTTGTTCTTCAGGGCAATGTGAACGAGATTAGGCATAAATTCAAGAAGCATATATATGGCGTAAGCGTGCGTACGGGCATCCTAGCGGCTGATGAAGCTATGTTTGATATAGAGGAACCAGAAGAGAGAAAACCAGGCGATGAGGCCGTCTATATCCGCTTAAAAGAAGGCGTAAATGTGCATGATGCGATTACGCGTCTTAACGACCAATATGAGCTAACTGGTTTTCATGAAATACTGCCTAGTATGAACGAGGTGTTTATTGAGGCAGTTCATGGGAAGGAACAAATTGAGAAAGAAAAATAATTTGCACTTTCAAGGTGCATGATATAAAATTATAAATAACAAAAAGATGAATCGATTATCATTAATAATAAAGCGCGAGTATATGGCGATTGTGGCTCGCTAGTCATTTGTCTTCATGACTCTGTTGATACCACTTCTTTCATTGTTAGGTATAGGTGCTCCATTTTTACTGAGTAAACTTAATGGTGGAGACCAAAGAAAGGTTGTGATTGTGGATGAAGGCTCAAATCTTGGTAGTCTTATAGTGGACAACGAAGATTACGATTTCCAACTAGCCGACCAAATGACTAAGAAAGACCCACGTAAATCCTTCGATAAAGCAGACGGTGATATATATGCTATTGTGATTTTGCCCGCTAATTTGCAAAAAAACAATAAGCTATCCGTTTTCTCCGACAAACCAGTTAATTCTTCTCTTGTGAAATATCTTGAGACTACTTTAAATTCGGAAATCACAAGACGCAATATAAGCACACTTGGCGTACCAGACATTCAGAAGAAGATTGATGAATGTAACGCTAAAGTGGACGTGGCACAAATTCAATGGAACGATGAAGGTCAAGACACCTCAGGGTCGGCAGAAGTGAGCCAGATCCTTGGTATTATGCTTGCTTTACTTGCATATATGTTTGTAATCATGTACGGAGCTATGATAATGAACGGCGTGATTGAAGAGAAAACAAACCGCATAGTAGAAGTGGTAGTGAGTAGTTGCAAACCATCAGAATTGATGCTTGGCAAGATTATAGGAGTAGGCCTAGCCGGGTTGACACAATTGCTTATATGGGGTATATTAACAATAGGAATAGCTTTTGCTTTTGGATTAGGAAGTGTCATCGTAGGAGCTTCGGGTGCCACAGAAGCAATAAATGCAATGTCGGCAGCACAAGGAAGCGAAGTATCGCCTGTAATGACAGAGATGATAAAAGCTATTGCTGGAATAAATATTGCTCAGTTGCTTATAGCTTTTGTATTCTATGGAATAGGTGGATTCATGCTTTTCGGTTCGCTTTTTGCAGCGTTTGGTTCAGCAGTTGACCAACCAAATGATGCATCACAATTCACAATGCCTATTATAATGATTGAGGTATTCGCATTATGGGCAGGAATGGCATGTATTGATAATCCTGATGGGCCGTTGGCAATGTGGTGTTCGATGATTCCGTTCACGTCGCCAATTGTGATGATGGTTCGTCTTCCTTATGAAGTGCCATTCTGGCAGCTTGCATTAAGCTTGGTTATACTCTATGCATCAGCATTCGCTCTTGTGGCACTTGCAAGTAGGATTTATCGTAGAGGTATTTTGATGTATGGCAAGAAAGCTTCGATAATGGATATATTCCGTTGGATTAAATAAATAGAATAAGATACATGATGGAGGATATGCTTGTTTTCGAGCATATCCTTTTTTTGTGGATTGAATAAATAGAAAATCGAATATAAAAATAACTATATTTGTGCCGAAAAAATTATTTGTTATCAGCGGTGAAATGAGAGAATTAAGATTTATACTATGTATCACAGTGATGTTTATAGCTTTTGCTTCTTGCTCAAGGCAACAGGACGATGCTATACCTTCGCCAGCACGATCAGTGTATTATTGGAAAACCGTATTCAAACTTGACAGTACCGAGACAGATTTCTTGAAAATACATTCTGTCAAGAAAATATATTTGCGCTATTTTGATGTGGATTATGACGAGAAAGGGAAGGTGGTGCCGGTGGGGACTGTGCGCTTTGAGTCAAAAATACCTTCTGGAACAAAGATAATCCCAGTAGTTTTTATAGAAAAACATTGTTTAAACAATACGGGAGGACTTGCAGAAAAGATAGTGAATAGAGTGCTGAAAATGTCGGAGGTGAATGGGATTTCTATTGATGAATTACAAATAGACTGTGACTGGACAAAAGGTACTCGAAAGGCTTATTTTGATTTGCTTAGTGAAATGCGTAAACTGCTTAAAGAAGATGCTTATTTGATATCTGCAACAATACGGTTGCATCAATTGGAACAACCAGCTCCTCCAGTGGACTATGGAGTGTTGATGTGTTATAATACAGGAAATTTGCGGGACTATAAGTGTGAAAACTCAATCCTTGATGCTAAAGATGTGGCGCCATTTGTGCGTCATCATCTTGAACGCTATAAATTGCCTTTATGTGGTGCTTATCCTGTTTTCAGCTGGAATTTGCTATTTGAAATGGGACAATTTAAGACGATACTTCGAGATATAGATATTTCAGACTCGACACTTTATAAGAAGGTTTCCGACAAACGATATATAGTTATGCGCTCTCATACAGTTCCTGTGCCAGACCGCGATAGTTTTGGGCTTATGGTGAGGGCAGGAGATGAGATAAAGGTAGATGATGTATCGGTTGAAACGGTGATGGATGTGCAGAGGATGCTAGAACGTAAGCGTCCAAACATAGACCGCCAAGTGATACTTTTTAGTTTGAATTCAATAAATAATAATAAAATTAAGCCTTATGAAATTGATGAGATTTATAACCATTAGCTTGCTTATAGGCATAAGTGGTTATCGAGCCCATGCTTGTTCTGACTATTACACTCCAGAAATGTGCAATATGTTCAGCGTTTATAACCACAATGATTTGTATAGCTTCAATTATTTGAACATGTATGAGAAAAGTAACTCAGTTTATGTCGCTCAGTTCAACTTCTGGAAGTCATACTTCAAAAAAGGAGTTAGCCCGAAGGTAATTCAGAGTGCTATTTTCATGGGTGATGCCAAATCACTGAAATCTTTAACGAGAATAATCCGTAAGCGCAAAGATGCTGACGGACTTAATTACATGAAGCTTTTCCAGCAGATGCATGATGTATCGACTGTGGATGAATGGGATTATCCTGACAAGAAACTTATCCAGAATAATAACAGAATATGGAATAATATATTGGCTAATGCATCAAGCCATATACTCACATCTAAGACCTTTGGTAGCCGCTATTGGCTTATGGCAATGCGTGCTGCTTATTATACAAATAAGAAACAACTTTGCCAGCAGCTATGGAACAAATACCAGTCGAGGTTTGCTTCGGCAAATGACATACATACACTTGCAGAAGGCTATATGGCAAGCTACTGGTATCAAAACGGAGAGCGAGAAAAAGCTCGCGAATTTTATGCAAAGACAGGCGATTTGGCGAGTTTGCGTTGGTGCTTCAAAGATGATATTGGAATTAAAGGAATAAAGAAACTTTATGCTGAAGCCCCCAATTCGGTTGCTTTTCCATATTTGATTCAAGATTATGTCAATTCGGTTGATAATGACTTGCATCCAGTATGGGAATATGACACATCTGATTCGTTGCTTACAGTCGTTAGGAGTGAAATTAAGGAATTCAGAGATTTCGCCCAGCAGGTGATTAAAGAGGGTAAAGTGAAGACACCTGCACTATGGAAATCTGCTTCAGGATATTTTGCTTATTTGCTTGATGATAGCGAGACTGCAATTAAAGAACTAGATGAAGCAGCTGCAATGGAAGGAACGGACAGAATGAAGGATAATATCAGAGTATTGCGTTTTTTTGTTAAGTCTAAGAGCTCACATTATGATGCTTCTTTTGATAATTATGCTCTCAATGAATTGAAATGGATTATGGACAAAGTTAAAGCCGAAAGATCTTATATAGATTATTCTTGGTATGCAGTGCGTAATCATTATTCTGATGTGCTGGAACGCATCGTTTACTATAATCTTACTCCCGGCTATGTTAAGGCAGGCAAGTTTAGTACAGGAGCAGCTCTTTCAGATATGGGAGTGGAGTTTGTAGATTTGAATTACAGAAAAAACAAGCGCCCATTAAAGAATGTCGGCTGGAGTGAAGGTTATTATACGCAAGATTATAGCAACAGGATTTTTACATTGCTTGATACTGCTGACGTGAAAGATGTAGTGGCTTACAAAGAACTTCTTGAGTCACCGGCTAAAGGGAGTGAACTTGAACAGTATGCATTGTCTTTTTGCCATCACGATATAAACTATTATAATGATATTATTGGTACTAAGTATCTTAGGATAGAAGATTTTGCTAAAGCAAGTGAGTATTTGAGCAAAGTAACGCCATCTTTCTTGTCGAGTATTCCAATATCTTCGTATCTGCATGCTGATAGCTCATATCCGATTTGGTATGCGTGGAGAAATCGTAAGTTAGTTGACAAGCAAAGATATGTTGAAACCCAACTTACTGTAAATCCAAAGTTATTATTCAGCAATGAAATGATGGCACTGCAAAATAAATTAAAATTAGCCACAGATGATAAGGAAAAGGCTGCCGTCAATTATGAGCTTGCTAAGAAATATATGCAAGCCACTCAGAAAGGTTATTGCTGGTCTTATCTTCATTATGGGTGGAGTGTAGATTCCGCTTTTTGTGCCACAAACTACAAGGAGAAGTATATTGAGCATGCTGAAATGTGTTTGAAGAGCTCCATGCAGTTGGACCCATCGGTTGGCAATAGAGTTAATTGCCTGTTTGCGTTGGCATATCTAGCCGAAGATAGTCCTTGGAGAACTTATGTATATAATGAAACGATAGGAAAGGATGTGCCACTATATCATCCGGAAAGCAAGCAAGTTGAAATCTTCAGTGAGCTTTATAAATTACGTTCAAATAAAGAATTTGAGCTTCAAGGTCTGAGCCGGTGTGATAATCTTAAGTCATATCTTGGATATTATGGTAATAGATGATTAGGAAAATATATAGAGAAAGAGAAAGCCGCGGGATTATTCCTGCGGCTTTCTTGATATTGTATGTATTCTCTTTATTCTCTTACACCTTTTAGCAAGTTGGTGAATCGGGAAGGAATTGGGAGTTCGAAATTCATGTCTTTGCGTGTGATAGGGTGCACGAATCGGAGTGTCTGGGCATGTAGTGCCAATCTGCGAATAGGGCTGTTCTGAGCACCGTATTTGCGGTCTCCGACTATTGGATGACCAAGATCCTTCATATGCACACGGATTTGGTTCTTGCGGCCAGTATCAAGCTCTAGTTGCACAAGGGTGTATCCGTTGCCGGTTCTAAGTTTTTTGTAGCGTGTTACAGCAAGTTGTCCTTTTGAAGGGTCGTCAGTAGAATAAACTTCAAATTGAGAAGTTTCAGCGAGATAGCTTTTAACAACACCTTCATCTTGTTCAAGAACACCCTCCACAACAGCAACGTATTTACGGCTGATAACCATATTGTTCCAGTTATGCTGCATATTCTCTTTTGCAAGAGGAGTTTTTGCAAGCATCATAAGTCCTGATGTGTCTCGATCGAGGCGGTGTACAATAAATACTTGAGCACGAGGATTGTGGTATTTCACATATTCACGCATAATGCTATAAGCAGTACCGTCTTTTTTTGTATCGGTACTCATTGAAAGAATACCATATCCCTTGTTTATAACAAGCACGTCAGCATCCTCATAAATTAATTGGATACGTGGATTCTTGAATACACGAAATGATTGGTCGAAGTTAACGGCAAACACATCGCCGACTTTAACTTCTAAATCATATTTAGAAGTGGGCATTTGATTAATAGCAAACTGATTATGACGAAGCATAGATTTCAGTTTAGTAGGAGTGTGGTCAGAAAGAATCTTTGCTGCCACATCCATTAAAGTGCCATCTTCTTTCACAGTCCACTCACGTATATTATCAGGACGTTTGGAACGGTGATTATTTTTTGAGTTGCTTGGTTGTCTCATTATAGTATATTAAATTGAGTTTGCAAAGATACTACAAATAAAGAATATCTAAGTTCAAAGATTCACTATACTTTAGTGTGAGGCATATTATCGGCGATACAAATCTCTATTCCCATCTCTTCTAATCGTTTAACGATTGATGGTTGGACATTTGGGTCAGTGATGATAAGATCGATATCGTCCATGTCGGCAATTTTGCTGAAACCACGACGGCCGAATTTAGAAGAGTCGGCTAATACGATAGTTTTTTGAGCGGCATGAATCATAGCTTTGTTGAGGTCTGCTTCTCGCACATCGGTAGTAGTGATGCCAAAATCGAGATCTATACCATCTACTCCTATAAAAAGTTTGCTACATGAAAATTGAGAAAGAATATTCTCAGCAGGTTTTCCCACTACTGAAAGGCTGCTATGTCGTAATACTCCACCAAGTTGTATTATATCTATATCTTCGTTTGCAGATAGAATTTCGGAAACTTGAAGAGAGGCCGTGATTACTGTAAGCTTATTAATCGGAGCAATCTGACGAGCAAGTGCGTGTACAGATGTGCCAGAAGCGATAAGGATAGAGTCGTCGCGAGTGATTAATGCAGCCCCTTCACGTCCAATATTGCTTTTTTCTTCAGGATAAAGTTTTTCCTTTTCGTTTACGTTACGATTGTTGATATATGGATTTATCAGAATAGCTTTTCCATGGTTGCGATAAAGTTTCTTGGCCTTTTCGAGTTCGGTCAAGTCCTTTCGAATCGTAACCGAGGATACATTCAAGTAATCAGCAAGTTCCGTAACAAGAATGGAGTCGTGCTGCATGAGCATGTTTAAGATAATTGAATATCTCTCTTCCTTGGTCATAGTTATAGCAAAATATAGGTAAATAAATATTGTGCAAGATAGTTAAATAACTCGGATTAACCAAAAAATTAGATTTATAAAAATAGTTATTTGTTTTGAAATGAAAGCAGATTTGAAAGATTAAAGAACGAAACAGCCACGTAAAATATATCGCCTGTACTAAAGGAATTGCTTTCATAGCGTAAAAAATATTATTAAAAAATGAGGAAATAATATAGCTAATATGACTGAAAATTAGAATAATACATATTTTTCGAAAAAAAAGTAAAAAATTTTTTGTTCATAAATAAATAATGGTATATCTTTGTTGCGAAACGAAGATAACATACTTTCGAAAGGATAAGATTTTGCTTAAAAAGAAGTACTAGCCGAAAGAAAGTGAGTGTTGAAACAAAAGCATAAACCTAAGACTAAAAACTGTAAATATGAATATGCCCAAAAAAGACCATTATGATGTAATCATAATTGGAGGTGGTATCACTGGTGCGGGTACTGCCCGTGACTGTGCTATGAGGGGGCTAAAGACTCTTTTGCTAGAGCGTTTTGACGTTACAGCAGGGGCCACTGGAAGGAACCACGGATTATTGCATAGCGGAGCACGTTATGCTGTGACTGATTCAGAGTCGGCACGCGAATGCATCCAAGAAAATATGATTCTTAGGAAGATAGCACGCCATTGCGTTGAAGAGACGAATGGCCTGTTTGTAAGTTTGCCAGAAGATGATTTATCATTTCAATCAACATTAATAGATTCATGTAGCTCGGCAGGAATTAAAGCCGAAATAATTGATCCGAAAGAAGCCATTATTATGGAACCTTCTGTAAACCCGAATCTAGTGGGAGCAGTAAGGGTGCCAGATGGCGCCGTTGATCCATTTCGCTTGACAATATCCAATGTATTGGATGCTAAGTTGAACGGAGCAGAAGTGGAAACCTACCATGAAGTAACGAAATTACATATAGAACAAGATACCGTAATGGGAGTGGAGACTTATAATCATTTGACAAAATCCACAGAATCTTACTATGGTTCAATCATAATCAATGCTGGAGGAATTTGGGGCCATAAAATAGCATCCTATGCAGGAGTGCAGCTAAATATGTTCCCAGCGAAAGGCGCATTGCTGATATTCGGACACCGTGTGAATAATATGGTGCTTAACCGTTGTCGCAAGCCAGCTGATGCAGATATCCTTGTGCCTGGCGATACTATTTGCTTGATTGGAACAACTTCGAGCCGAGTGCCTTATGAGGAAATCGATAATATGCACGTTACTCCAGAAGAAGTGGACGTGCTGATTCGTGAAGGAGAAAAGCTAGCGCCAAGTTTGGCTACTACAAGAATACTAAGAGCATATGCAGGTGTAAGACCGCTTGTGGCTGCTGATAATGACCCTAGTGGAAGAAGTATAAGCCGTGGTATAGTGTGCCTTGACCACGAAAAAAGAGATGGCTTGAAAGGGTTTATTACAATCACTGGTGGAAAGTTGATGACTTATCGCTTAATGGCAGAATGGGCCACCAATATGGCTTGCGCAAAGCTTCATAACGATAAGAAATGCCACACTGCTGAAGTGCATCTTCCAGGAGCCGACGCTGACACAGAAAGAGAGAGCGCAACCAAAAAAACATATTTTGAAGGTAAAACAGCCCATAAGGCTGCTAAGGGCCGTCATGGTTCACTTAGCAATCAAATATCAACTGATGGCTACGATGATTCCCTCGTGTGCGAATGTGAGGAAGTGTCGGTGGGAGAAGTGAAATATGCGATAGAAAGCCTTAATGTGACAAACCTAGTGAGCTTGCGCCGTCGCACGCGTGTGGGCATGGGAACTTGCCAAGGTGAATTATGCGCATGTCGTGCAGCTGGTCTTTTGGGCCATGCTCATAAGTGTAGCGCAAGAGCAAAAGAAGATTTGGCACATTTCCTTCAGGAAAGGTGGAAAGGAATGTATCCAGTAGCATGGGGTGAAACTTTATGCGAAACACAATTCACATCGTGGATTTATGAAGGAGTATGTGGATTATCTGACAATATAGAAACTAAAACTATAGACAAGCAATGAGATTTGATACAGTAATAATAGGGGGCGGATTAAGCGGGCTCGCTTGTGGAATACGTCTTGCGGAAAAAGGGCAAAGATGCGCTATTGTATCGGCAGGGCAAAGTGCTTTGCATTTCTCATCAGGCTCATTTGATTTATTGGGATATGTAGATGGAAAGGAAGTGGAAAATCCACTTGAGGCAATTCCAAGCCTGCCATCCACTCATCCATATTCACTTTTAGGAGCAGCAAGAGTGAAAGAATTGGCTTCTGAAGTAATGCCTTTCATGCAGTCAGTAGGAATAAAATTGAATGGCTGCACAGATCATAATCATTACAGAATCACTCCAATAGGTAATCTTCGCCCTACATGGCTCACATGCGATGAGTATGTGACAATAGGTCAAGACAAGAATATTTCATGGAGCAAAGCTTTGATTCTGCAAGTAGCAGGATTCCTTGATTTCCCAACTGAATTTATTGCGGAGGGTTTGGAGAAAATGAATGTGAAATGCACTATCAGTGCGTTCACTCTTCCAGAATTGTTGAGATTGCGAAAGAACCCGAGCGAAATGCGTTCTGCCAACATAGCAAGAGTATTCGAATCAGAAGAAGCCCTCGAGCATCTTATCACAGTGGTGAAAGAAAACGCTATGGGCTATGATATCGTGCTTTTGCCAGCAGTAGTAGGACTGTATTCACCCGCTATGATTGAGCGTCTTCAAGATGCTATTCACCAGCAAGTGAAAGTAGTGGCTACTTTGCCTCCATCTGTGCCAGGAATAAGGGTGCAAATGATGATGCGTGAGCGATTCCAAGCGCTAGGCGGAGTATATATGCTAGGCGACATAGTGGATAAAGGCGACATCAGAAATGGCGAAGTTAAGAGCATAAATACAGAAAAACAAGGTGATATTAAATTAGAAGCTGATAATTTTGTAATTGCTACAGGGAATTTCTTTAGTCACGGAATGAAGGCTACTCCTTATGGAATAACTGAACCTATCTTTGGTCTTGACGTGAATTGCAGTGAGAATCGTGGCGAATGGTACGATAAGACTTTCTTGAACGCACAACCCTACATGAAATATGGAGTGGCGACAGATGCTGAATTCCATGCTTTGAAAGATGGAAAGCCAATAAATAATTTATTTGTGGTAGGTGCATTGCTTAGTGGAGCAGATAGAGTGAAAGAATGTTGTGGCGCAGGCATATCTTTGCTTACTTCATTAGAAGTAGCGTCACGAATCAATAAAAAAACAGGGAAATGAAGGATCAAAAATATAATATAAGCGAAAATAATTTTGAGCAGTGTATTAAATGTACTGTTTGCACTGTCTATTGTCCTGTTTCTGCTGTCAATCCTAATTACCCTGGACCAAAACAAGCTGGGCCGGATGGAGAAAGACTGAGATTGAAAAAGAAGTTTTTCTTTGATGAATCACTTAAGTATTGTTTAAACTGCAAGCGTTGTGAAGTGGCTTGTCCTTCAAATGTGAAGATTGGCGATATTATTCAAGCCGCAAGAATAAAATACGGACCTAAGAATCCTAAGTTGCGCGATATAATGCTTGCAAACACTGATATAGTGGGTACAATGTCAACTATGGTAGCCCCAATAGTTAATACTACTCTTGGGTTAAAACCCGTTAAGATGGTTATGGATAAGGTCCTAGCTATCGATCATCACAGAATGTTTCCTAAATATTCGTCTCAAAAATTTGAGACTTGGTTCCGTAAAAATGCAGAAGTATCTCAGGATACATTTGCTAAACACGTGAGCTATTTCCATGGATGCTACGTCAATTACAACTATCCAAAGCTTGGTCAAGACCTTGTAAAGGTGATGAACGCACTTGGATATGGCGTGCATCTATTGGAAAAAGAAAAATGCTGTGGTGTGGCTTTAGTGTCAAATGGTTTGATAAAACAGGCTACCTCACAGGCAAAGAGCAATATAAAGTCTATCCGTAAATCGGTAAATGATAAGAATTGGCCAGTATTAGGCACTTCATCAACATGTACATTTACCATGCGTGACGAATATCCTCATCTATTGGGTGTGGATAATGCTGACGTGCGCGATAGTATCGAACTTGCCACACGATTTATTTTCAGACTAATTGATGAGGGTAAAGCAAAACTAGCTTTCCGCCTTGATTACAGAGCGCGTATCGCATATCATACTCCATGTCATATGGAGAAACTTGGATGGGGAATCTATTCTACTTCATTGATAAAGATGATTCCCGGCGTAGATTTTGTGCTGCTTGATTCTCAATGTTGTGGAATTGCTGGAACTTACGGGTTCAAGAAGGAAAACTATGTTACATCACAAAAGATAGGTGAAAGCCTTTTTCGCCAGATAGAAGAATTAAAGGTCGATTTTGTAGCAACAGATTGCGAAACCTGCAAATGGCAAATAGAGATGTCAACTTCGGCAAAAGTAGAAAATCCGATATCGATAATTGCAGATGCCCTTGATGTAGAAGAAACCATAAAACTAAATTCATTAACTAAATAATTTTAATCACAAATATCATGTGGAAATTTTTAAATCCTCCGGCTTATCAGCCAGAAATGGAGCCTGATAATATCGACTCTAAATATAAGTCAATGCGTTGGCAGGTGTTTTTAGGAATCTTTATTGGATATGCAGGATTCTATATTGTGAGAAAGAATTTCTCAATGGCAATACCAGAATTAGCACAATTTGGTTTCGAAAAAGGCGAATTAAGTATTGTATTATCTATGAATGCAGTGGCTTACGCACTTTCAAAATTCTTAATGGGAAGCGTTTCAGATAGAAGTGATGCACGTAAATTCCTCCCATTAGGATTAGTGCTTGCAGCTCTTTCTATGATGTTTATGATTGTCCCAGTAGTAGCATTCGGACCAGAACATAAGGGATGGGCTATTATCATGATGGCAGTCCTTAATTTCTTGGTAGGATGGTTTAACGGAATGGGATGGCCTCCATGCGGACGCGTGATGACCCATTGGTTCTCAGTGAAAGAAAGAGGAACAATGATGTCGGTGTGGAATTGCGCACATAATGTAGGTGGTGCACTAGTAGGTCCAATGGCTGTATATGGTGCAGTGTGGTTTGGATCTTGGTTCTATGGCGCTAATACATCTAACTACTTCTTGATAGGAACTTATGTGTTCCCAGCAGTGGTGGCTTTATTCATTGCATTATTAGCCTATGTACTGATAAGAGATACTCCTCAATCATGCGCATTACCTTCAGTGGAGAAATGGCGCAATGATTATCCAAAAAACTATAGCGAAAAGCAAGAAGAGGTATTGAGCGCAAAAGATATTTTCTTGAAATATGTGCTTAATAACAAATTGTTGTGGTACATCGCAATAGCAAATGCTTTCGTTTACATGGTTCGTTACGGATGTCTTGACTGGGCTCCAACTTATTTGAAAGAAGCTCAAGGTTATGATATCAAGCAAGCTGGATGGGCATATTTTGCATATGAATTTGCAGCAATCCCAGGAACATTGATTTGTGGTTGGTTAAGTGACAAAGTATTTAACGGACGTAGAGCATTGCCAACAATTATCTTTATGCTTCTAGTTGCAGTGTTTATCTTCCTATACTGGCAATTCTCAAGTAATTACATTATCGTAACACTTTCATTGATAGCAATTGGATTCTTTATTTATGGTCCAGTAATGCTTATAGGTGTGCAAGCATTGGATTTAGCTCCAAAAAATGCAGCCGGAACAGCAGCAGGCTTAACAGGATTCTTTGGATATTTCTTTGGAACAGCAATTTTAGCAAATGTGCTAATTGGATATGTAGCAGAAACAGCTGGTTGGGACTTAACTTTCATATTATTGCTTGGAGCATGTGCTTTATCAATTGTGTTTATGGCCTTTACATATAAGGAAGAACAATATTTAGTTAAGAACAAAGGCAAATAAGATATTAGAAAGATTTTATGGAAAACTCTAATAATATAACTATTAACATTAAAAACAAAAGACTATTATTAATTTAAAACTATTAATCCCATGTTGAAAAAAATCGTTCGAACAGGCATGATATGCAGCTTCGCATTAGTTGCCCTCGCATCTTGTGAGAATCAAGACTTTACGGACATCAATAACGATGCAAAACGTGTAGAGGTAAATACTATCTCTCCAGAAATGGCAGCAGTTCGTGATTATGTCCCCAAATATGCAGTAATGTCACACAGAGGTTCTACATTCTGGGCTCCAGAGGAGACAGAAGCCGCATGGCGTTGGGCCCGTGAAATGGGTGGAGATTACTTGGAATCAGATCTTCAATGCACAAAAGATGGTGTTATCTTAGCAAACCATGATGAAAATTTGAAGAGAACTACAAATATTGAGAATGTATATGGAGAATATGTGCCAGCAAGCAGAATAGATTTCTACATGCGTCATGGTAAAACAGCAGCAGAAGCAAAGGCTTTATATGACAAAGATGTTGCTAATTTCCGTCCATTCTATGCAATGTCATATATGTATGAAGAGCTATTAAAGCTAGATGCAGGTTCTTGGTTCAACCAAACAAGTCTAGAACAAGCTCGTCCATCATATAGCGCACAACATCAATATGTATCTTCATTAGAAGACCAAATTCGTTATGCAGAAGGAAAGAGATTAAAGAGAAATTCATCTGGAGAGAGAGTGTTTACATGTACAGGAACTTGGGACGATGCTAAGCCACGTGATTGTATGAAATATTCATTCGAATATGAAGCAGATCCAGCTGATACAGGTAACCGTCCAGGTGTTTATATCGAATTCAAAGAATCATGGTTGAATCCATCAGATTTTGAGCAAAGAGTCTATAATGAATTGAGCCGTTTGGGTTGGAATATTATAACAAAACCTAGCACTGACAAGCGTCCTTATGTAGATGGAAAAGTAAATGTAGGAAATACGAACGGTAAGGTAGTTCTTCAAACGTTCTCTCTTGACGCATTACGCCGCGCAGCAGGTGTGTTTGAAGGTAAGATTCCAATGTGCTTCTTGCTATGGGAAGGAACTTATGCAACAGATTTAAAGCGCGATACTCCAGCAGGATATGCAGACTTCATTAATATGGCACTTCAATATAAAGCTCATATCATCGGCCCGGCTATCTCAGGAGCACCAAACAACTATCCTGAAATGTGCGCGCCTTGGCAAGCATACTTGATAAAGAGATCAGGAATGTACAACCATGCTTACTCATTCGATTCATATGCGCAAATGGGAAAATATATGGGATTGTATAATTGGGGAAATGCAACTCAATTTGATGACCTACTAGGAGTTGATGTTAACGGAACAAAGGTTTCTGTATATCTTGACGGATTATTTACTAACCGTACAGAGTTGACTTTGAAATATTTATTGGAACATGGTTTCCGTGGTAACGCAAAATTTGGAAATGCCGATGCAGCAAAAACGGTTCCAGATCCAGTGGAGACACTAAAACGCCTTGGTTATTAATAAATAATACAATAACAAATTAAGATAAAAAGATATGAAAAAATATATTTTATTTCCGCTACTAGCTGCATTTGCGTTTAATATAAATGCACAAGATTTTGACACAAATCCTACTGTTAAAATCGACAATAAAGATGAACAGATACAATTCACAATAGGAGCGCGTATGATGGCTGATGTTGCATACTACCATAGCGATTATACACCAATGAAATCGGGAGCTGCTATTACAGATGCAAGAATCCGTACTTCTATGACATATAAGAATTGGTATTTTTATGCTGATTTCGGATTTGCGGGAGGTAAGTTCAGCCAAAAGAATTTGTTCTTGCAATATTCACAAGAAAATAACGGAGCTAATCATGCAATTAAAGCAGGTTACTATAATGACCCTGCATCAATGGCAAGAAATACAAGCTTGGGAAGCTACCACTTTATTGCACGTCCAAGTTCATCAATGGCACTTGCAGAAGGACGTCAGTTAGGTATTACTTATAAATTCAACAATAAGCATTTCTTTGCAAATCAAGGTGTGTTTGCTGAAAATAAATACAATGAGCAAATCGCAGGTTTCCAAGGAGCAACAGTGAGCGGACGTTGGCTTTATATTCCTATCAATGAGAAGCATGAAACATTCCAAGTGGGTGTAAGCGCTCGTTACCAACACCTAGGAACAGGAGAAGTAACTAATAACGTTTTAAAGAAAACTCTAACATTAAGCTCTCCTCTTGAAACTTATGTTGACGAGAATGGTGACTTCTTAAGAGCAGAAATGCCTTGGGCTAACAATGTTTATAACGTGAATGTAGAAGCATTGTATCGCACAAAGAAATTATTCGCTCGTGGTGAGTTTATGTACAGACACGTGACTAAGAGCCGTGACGACCAAGCTTTATTTGAGGCTAATCTAGGTTCTATCGATTCATGGGGTTCTCTTCAATCATGGCAATCTGGAAATCCTCTAGGTTCAAATAGCTTCATTGGAGGTTATGTAGAAGCAGGATATTTATTATTTGGTAAGCCATATTCTTATAACAGTTCAGATGCGTTGCTAGGCGGAATGAATGGCAAATCGCTAGAAGTAGTTGCAAGATATAGCTATACAGGATTGAACGATATCGTAGCTGGTGAATACTATTCTTATGGTAGAGACCAATATTATCCAAACGGAATGATTGGTGACTGGCCAGCAACATCAAAGAGTATTGGTGGTGGTAACATGCACTCAGCTACTCTAGGTGTAAACTACTCTTTCAATAAGTTTGTACAAGTAATGGTGGGCTATACTTATCACAATTTAAATAGAGATAAATATACTCACGATAAGACATTCCACACATTGCAAGGCCGTCTTATGTTTACTTTCTAAATTGGAAGATAATTAAGTGACTTTGAATATATTTTTTGAATAAAAATGTAATACTCAGAACAATTTGGAATTTTATTTGCGTATCTGGCACGAGATGTGTCAGATACGTTTGTTTTTAGATTCTATATAGTAAATTAGATTAAGAGAAAGGCAAGATATATTTGAAAGTGGGTTTTTTATATTAATTTTACGAAGGCAAACGATTCGGAATGTTTATATTGAACTTAGATTAAGTGCCGTGTTGATGCTTATGTATCGCTATTGAGATAGAATAGAATAAACTAAAAACTAATATAAAAATGAAAAGGAAACTATTATTTATTGCTGTGCTTGCAGCAGGAACCGTATTTGGAAGTTATGCTGCTAAACCAGGTGTGATTGCTCACCGTGGATATTGGGATGTGCCAACATCTGCTCAAAACAGTATAAGATCATTAATCAAAGCAGACTCAATTAAGGCGTTTGGGTCGGAATTTGATGTGTGGTATACAGCTGACAAGAAATTGGTGGTTAACCATGATGATGCTATAAATGGAATTGTGATTGAGACGGCAAAAGCTGCCGATGTTCTGGCACAGAAACTTCCTAACGGAGAAAATGTTCCTACCCTTGAGGCTTATCTTGATAAGGCTAAACAACTTAATACTAAATTGATTTTTGAGCTTAAGCCTCATAAGGACTTGGCCCACGAAAGAGAAGCCGTGAAAGAGGTGATTAAATTGGTGAATAAGAAAGGCCTTAATAATCGCGTGGAATATATAACATTCTCTCTTAGCGCTCTTGTGGCATTTATACAAAATGCTCCTAAGGGGACGGAAGTTTATTATCTAAATGGGGATTTGACTCCGAGACAACTTATGCAGCTTGGTGCTGCTGGTCCTGACTATCATATGAATGTATTTCGCAAGAATCCTACATGGATTAAAGAATGCCATGACTTAGGGATGAAAGTGAATGTGTGGACAGTGAACAAGAAAGCTGATATGGAATATTTTATTGGTGAGGGAGTAGATTATATAACAACTAATGACCCAGAGCTTCTTGAAAGTTTGATAAGTGCGCAGAATTAATAGATAATTCGTGCGAAACAATAATGGAGCGTGTATTATGCATCATTGCATAATACACGCTTGTTTTTGCTATAGAAAAGGGTTTTACTTATGAAATTTATTGATATGAATGCGGCTGTTTAATTTTTACTATATTTGCAGGCAAAATTTGAGTATTAATTTTATTCCCCAAATATCTAGAGTGGTAATTAGACGGTTCTTGTTTTTTCTGACAAATATACTGGTGATATGTACTTTTGCCTCTGAGAATATTGTGTGTGCGCAAACTACAGTTACATCGCCTAAAGTGATGCTTGATTCAGCAGAATATTATCTAAACCGATATAAAGAACTTAGCGGTCAACACGATGCTTTCTATGGCACTCAGCGTGCTAGAGAGGAGGCTGTGGCTCCTGTGAAATTGGTTGCAAAGCCTCGTGCAAGGATCTATTTTGATGGTGCGGCATTCTTGAATAATCATCAGAATTATATTGGAAGCGGTACGTCTATCAGTGACATTCGTCTAGGGGCGAGTGGTACCTATGGTAAGTTTGAGGGGATGATCGACCTTGGATTCGCAAAAAATGCAATATCATTGAAAGATGTGTATATTGCATATCATTTCAAGGAGAATTCTGTGGTGGAATTAGGCCATTATCCAGAACCTTTTGGAATCGATTATATGGATAGCTCAAGTTCGGTTAAATTTATTGATGAGGGTATCGTGATGCAGGCTTTTTGTCCTAGCCGTAATCTTGGATTGATGTACACTGGTTGGAATAAGGTGATTTGGGGCGCGATAGGTGCATTTAGCGATAACGACCTTTCATCGCGGTTAAATCGTTTCGGGAATGACGGCTATGCGCTTACAGGAAGGTTTGTATTGAACCCATTTAGAACTGATGGTAATATTCTTCATCTAGGAGTGGCTGGTACTTACCGTATTCCGGATAGCGTGAAAAAAGAGGGCGAGAGCAGGTCAGTGTCTTATGGTACTACGCTAGGAAGTATGATAAATTCAGAGGAGTTTGTGAGTGCTGAGGTTAAAGATGCAAAATCCACGGTGAAAATTGCCGCAGAATTTATTGGCGCATATCAGAAGGTGATCTTTCAGGGCGAATATATCCATGCAGCTACGCAAAGGCATAATAATCTTTCTCCATTTAAATCAAATGGATTCTATACGCAAGTGGCATTCCTCGCTATTGGTTCTGATTATAAATATGATGAGGCTGTGGCACGTTACGCACTTCCCGCTCCGGGATCGCTTGAATTTGCTGTAAGGTGGGCACATGTGAATTTGGATTGCCCTGAGGCAGCGATTATGGGAGGAATCCAAAATCAGCTAACGCTAGGATGCAATTATTATTGGAAACCGTTCCTGCGTATGCGTTTGAATTATGATATGGCGCATGTGAAAGGTTTGAATACCTTCAATTACGTTTCGGCACGCGTGATGCTACTCTTCTAATTTAGAAAGACCTCGATAGCGATAATATGTGAAGCGCCCAGATAGTCTGGACGCTTTTTATTGCTTTGAATGGCTGTGGGAGAGGGCTAATTATTAAATAATGGTGGAATGGAGGGACAATATAAAAATTTCTTTGTAAATTTGTGCGATTTTTGGCGAATAGGCTCAAAATGAGCCTTTAAAACCGCATAAAACAAACAAAGAATATGAATGTATCGTATAATTGGTTGAAAGAATATATCAATTTCAACCTTACTCCAGAGGAGCTTGGGGCTGCTCTAACATCGCTTGGACTTGAAACTGGCACTATAGAAAAGGTAGAGACTATTAAGGGAGGCCTAGAAGGCTTGGTGGTGGGAGAAGTGCTCACTTGCGTGGAACATCCTGATAGCGACCACCTACACATCACAACTGTGGATTTGGGTGATGGTGTGCCAACTCAAATCGTGTGTGGGGCTCCAAATGTTGCGGCTGGCCAACATGTGGTAGTTGCAACAGTAGGAACAAAGCTTTATGATGGTGACAAGGAGTTTGCGATAAAGAAATCAAAAATACGTGGTGTAGAATCATTCGGTATGATTTGCGCTGAAGATGAGATAGGAGTGGGAAATTCTCATGCAGGAATTATCGAACTTCCTCTTGATGTGAAGCCAGGTACTCTTGCAAAGGATTACTACAATGTGAAGGATGATTATGTGCTTGAAGTGGATTTAACTCCAAACCGTATTGACGGTGGTTCTCATTATGGAGTGGCTCGCGACTTATCGGCATGGATGAATATTCATCATGAGGCTGCAAAACTCCGCAAGCCTTCTGTAGAAGGATTCAAAATTGACCGCAAAGATGGTGCTGTGAAGGTGAGCGTGGAAAACGCTGAAGCTTGCCCTCGCTACTGCGGATTGACTATTCGTGGCGTTAAGGTGCAAGAGAGCCCTGAATGGCTTAAGAATTATTTGCTTGCAATAGGACAGCGTCCTATCAACAATATAGTTGATATCACTAACTACATACTTTTAGGTATGGGACAGCCTCTTCACTGCTTTGACTTGGCGAAGGTGAAGGGTGAGAAAGTGATTGTGAAAACCGTGGCAGAAGGTACAAAGTTTGTAACTCTTGACGGTGTGGAACGCACACTTACTGAGCGCGACTTGATGATTTGCAACGAAGATGAACCAATGTGTATTGGTGGCGTATTTGGCGGCCTTGATTCAGGTGTGACTGAACAAACTACAGATATATTCTTGGAATCAGCATATTTCCATCCAACTTGGATTAGAAAGAGCGCGCGCAGATTTGGATTGAACACTGATGCTTCTTTCCGTTTTGAGCGTGGAGTTGACCCCAATGATACTATATATAACTTGCAGCTTGCATCTAAGCTAGTGAAAGAGTTTGCTGGTGGTGAGATTTGTGGTGAAATAGTGGATATAAAGGATCATGATTTCCCAGCTTTCCCAGTTACATTGAAATATGACTATGTAAATTCTCTTATCGGTAAGGAAATCCCTGCTGAAACAGTTAAGAATATATTAAAGAGCCTCGAAATAGGCATTGTGAGCGAGAAGGATGGTGAACTTGAGTTGAGAGTTCCTACTTATCGTGTGGATGTGCAACGTCCATGTGATGTGGTGGAAGATATTCTTCGTGTATATGGCTACAACAATATCGAATTTAAGGAACATGTGAGTGGGAGCTTGTCATACAAGAGTGCCACTGACACGAAGAACGATTTGCAGAAAATTATTTCGGAACAACTTACTGCAAACGGATTTAGTGAAATAATGAACAACTCACTTACCGCTGAGGCTTATTATGAGGAACTTGTTACTTATCCTCAGGGGAAATGTGTGAAGTTGTTAAATCCATTGAGCAATGACTTGAGCGTGATGCGTCAGACATTGCTATTTGGCGGTCTTGAGAGCATTGCACACAATATCAACCGCAAGCGTTCAAACTTGAAGATGTATGAATTTGGTAATGTATATTTCTTCAATGCAGAAGCTGATGACAGCGAAAAGGTGCTTGCAAAATTCTCTGAGCACGCAAGCCTTGGAGTTTGGATGACTGGCGAGGATATTGAAGGCAATTGGGCGCAACCATCTCGCAAGGTGACTGTATATGACTTGAAGGCTGTAGTTGAAAATATAATTGCCCGTCTTGGTATCACAGAAAGCGAACTTGTGATGCAACAGACATCAAATGATATATTCTCGGCTGCTCTTACGATAAACAATCGTGGAGGCAAGAAAATAGGCGAACTTGGTGTGGTTAAACATTCTATACTGAAGAAAATGGATATAGAACAGCCAGTATTCTTTGCTGAATTTGACTGGGATGCCGTAGTGAAGATGGCAGCCAAGAAGACGGTAACTTATGTGGATCTTCCAAAGACTCAGCCAGTGGTTCGTGACTTGGCTCTTCTAGTGGATAATGACGTGATATTCGCGCAGATAGAGAAAGTGGTAGGTTCATCGGAAAGAAAGCTACTTCAAGGGGTATCATTGTTTGATGTATATGAAGGTAAAAATCTTGAAGCCGGCAAGAAGTCATACGCAATAAGCATTGTATTGCAGGATCCAGAAAAGACATTGCAAGACAAGCAAATAGATGGCGTAATGAACAAGATAATAGCAAATTTAGAGAAGGAAATCGGAGCAAAACTCCGCTAATTCTTTTAGAAAATATAAAATAACAATATAAAAAACTTTATAAGTATTCTTTTTATGGGAAGAGCATTTGAATTTCGCAAAGCAAGAAAACTGAAACGCTGGGGAAATATGTCGCGTACATTCACCCGCATAGGTAAGGAAATCACTATCGCCGTAAAGGCATCTGGCCCTGATCCGAACGGAAATGCGAGATTGCGTGCGTTGCTTGCAAACGCCAAAGCTGCCAACATGCCAAAAGATACTATCGAACGAGCTATCAAGAAGGCTACAGACAAGGATTCAGGCGATTACAAGGAAATCGTATATGAAGGATACGGACCATACGGAATCGCAATAATGGTGGAATCCGCTACAGATAACAATACTCGTACAGTAGCTAATGTGCGTAGCTATTTTAACAAATTTGGCGGTAGCCTTGGAACATCTGGTAGTTTGACATTCCTTTTTGACCATAAATGTATGTTTAAAGTTGCTACAAAAGATGGCGTGTCGCTAGAAGATCTTGAGCTGGAACTAATTGATTGCGGTGTAGATGATTTGGAACAAGAAGAGGACGGAATAGTACTCTATGGTGCATTTGAAGAAAATGCCAACATCCAAAGCTATCTTGAAGATAACGGGTTCGAGATTTTAAGCTCAGAATTTGTGCGTATTCCTAACGACTTGAAGGATGTGACTCCAGAACAACGCGAACAACTAGAAAAACTCCTCGAGAAATTTGAGGATGATGATGATGTTCAGAACGTGTTCCACAATATGAAGGAAGACGAAGAAGGGGACGAAGAATAAGTCGCTTTTGATGATATTTTATTCGGGATTAATGCTAATGCGTTGATCCCGAAAATTGTTTTATGGCACTTGAAACCGAATCTAAATTAAAGCCTGCATTTAAATACTTTTTGATTTGTTGAATCTATTGAATCAGCCTTGATTAAAGTGAAAAAACCTTTCAAAGTCATTAATATTATTGTTATATTTGTGATTAATCAAAAATACGTTACCTTTGCATTTACATAAAAATTGTGCATGAAAGTAAAGATACACCGCGAAGGACTTAATATATTGATAGTGCTGTTTCTAATACTGGCAGCATTTAATATACTCGCCTTTCTATTTATACAATATAGAGCCATCCCTATCACATTTGCTGCGATATCCGGGGTGTTCTTTTTGTCGGTTGTAAATTTCTTTCGCTCACCGCGTCGTCACTATAAGGGAGAAGCTGAGAAAGCAGTAGTTGCTTCGGTGGATGGTACTGTGGTGGCACTCGAGGAAGTGTATGAAGATGAGTATCTTCACCGTAACACAATCCAGTTGTCGGTATTTATGACAGTATTTAATGTTCATGCCAACTGGGTGCCAGTGGAAGGAGAGGTTGAATACGTGAAGCACCATTCAGGCCGTTTCTTGGCAGCATATCTGCCAAAATCGAGTACCGAAAATGAACGTAGTACTATTGTGATAAAGACCAATAATGGTCATGAAATATTGATGAGGCAAGTGGCTGGGGCAGTAGCTCGTCGTATAGTCACTTACGCAGAACAAGGCGAACGAGTGAATCTTGACGAACATATCGGATTCATTAAATTTGGGTCGCGTGTGGATTTATATCTGCCACTTGACACTGAAATCCTAGTAAAATTAGGAGATAAGACAGTTGGAGGTATCACACAGGTGGCTCGCCTAAAATAAGAGTTAACAATGAACCTATTGAATTCAATCAAGAATAATATTCCTAATGCCATAACAAGTCTTAACCTACTTTCTGGAGCGTTAGCTTGTATCTTTGCCATTCAGAGCGATCAAATGTTTGGTTCGTTTTGGGGCTATCAATTATCTTTCTTGTTTATAGCAATGGCAGCAGTGTTTGATTTCTGCGACGGATTTGCAGCGCGTCTGCTTCATGCAGTGTCAGCAATAGGAAAAGAGCTTGATTCGCTTTCAGATACGGTTAGTTTTGGCTTGGCGCCGGCTCTACTCGTGTATGCCATGATTAATCATTTCGAGCCAGAAGGCATTTGGAGTTATTTGGCATTGCTTATTGCAGTGTTTGGAGCTTTGCGTTTGGCGCGATTCAATGTTGATACTACACAATGTACATCTTTTGTGGGACTTCCAATTCCTGCTAATGCAATCTTCTGGATAGGCTACTGCAGCTGGGTGTATTCAGTGGGAGAAATGAGCTTGTGGCTCACTTTGGTGGCCGTAGCAGCATTTTCACTGCTTATGGTATGCAAGATGCGCATGTTCTCATTAAAGTTTAAAAATTTGTCTTTAAAAGACAACTGGCACCGCTATCTGTTAGTGGTAGCAGCAATTCTACTTATTGTATTCTTTAAGCTAGTAGGCTTTGGCTTACTGATCGGCTTCTATGTGATTGAAGCAGTGCTTTGCACAATCCTAATCAAAGATAAAAAATCCTAAAGTCTTTTTTCATAATTGCTGCTTGCAAATTATTGATTTAAATTTGGCATTATAATTGTATCTCTAAGAGGAAACATGCAGTTATAATTTAAATTTATGAGTGTTCTATTAGCATTATTAATATTATTTATTCTATGGCCGTTAATTAAATTCGGATATAGGATTTGGAAAACTGTACATTCTTTTAAGAACCAATTTGGAGGAATGTATGGAGGACAGGAAAGAAGTAGCGAAGCCGAAGGACAGGCAAATCCACATCGTAGAAAAAAGGCAATTGACCCTAATGTAGGAGAGTATGTAGAGTTTGAAGAATTTAAGGAAGAGAAAAAAATAGAAGTGAATGAAAGTGTTTCCGAGGAGGAAAATGTCGAAATTGTCACAGATGCCGAATACGAAGATATAAAATAGGTATTTATCAACTATTATAATATATTATGAATCAGCTTTGTAGATGAATAAAAATCGACAAAACATGAAATTTTATGTATTAATAAAATATATGTTAAAATAAGGTTAAATTTAATATTTGTTTTGGTAAATTTAATTTAAGGCTTACCTTTGCACCGATTTTTAGTAAAGAACCCAGAGTATTTAAGTTTTAAATACAAGATAGTAAATCACTTAGATTGCTATTTAATTTAAAATGAAAAGCTTTAATTAATTGTTTTGAGGATATATAATAATTTTTATGTGTGCAATTTTAAATTCTGCGTTAGTTATTTTTATCCGTTAGTTTTCGTTGAAGCAATGAAGCTAAAATGAATATTTTTATATGAAATTGTAGCAAGAAATACCAATGGCTATAGATAATTTTCTTTGTAATCACTAAATCCATGATATTAAATATCTGTGATGGGTAATGTAGGTATAATTTTTAGAATACAAAGTATAATTTACATCTAATAGTTTTTCAATCGGGTTATAATTAGAATATTGTAACGAAGGTCTTATATGAGACTTTCGGGGCATTATGAGAGTGCCTAAAAGATTATGATATTCAGATATGTGAAAATGTGAGCTAAGAAAAGCAATTTTTAATGTAATGAAGCAAATCGGTTGTAGTGTAATACGGGCTATTGAATACATATATCGATTTATAATTATTGAGGTCAATAGGGCTAAGTTTAATTGGTAAAAGGATTAATGTACAAATTTGATTTTACAAGAACATTAACTAGAAAAACTGAAATCAATTTTCTCTTTACCGGGATTTTGTTATTCATGTCTTCGTGTATCTATGAAGATAGTTATTGTGATTTAGAATCGCCAATTAAAGTTGATTTAAATCTTAAAATTTCTGTTGACAGCATAGGGAAAATAACGCTCCCGGAGGATAGTGTGAATTTGGACTCCGTGAGCAAGGAATATGATGTGAGATATCAAGTAAAGGTATATAAGATTACCGAACAAAGTGTTTCACAAACACCATCGATAGAATGGGTATTTCTAAAAGATTCCTTGTCGGATTTGAATAATATCGTTAAGTCTCAGATAGCTCCTGGAAAATATAGGGTATTAGTTTTTGCAGACTACGTAGATAAGGGTTCGTTGAAAGATAAATTTTATGATACGACAAATTTCAATTCTATTACAATTGCAGGAAAATACCAAGGTAACAGTGCATATCGAGAGGCATTTATCGGAGAACAAGATATTAACGTTGCAATAGATAATGCTGATGAAAATGGAGTTGTGAAAGTGGATATTCCAATGGAACGACCATTTGCCAGATTTAACATATTAGCCACGGATGTAAAGGAGTATGCTAATATATATTTCGGTCAGAAACTATCGCAATCGAAATCGGGAGAGACTCCAATTCTTAAAAGTATAGAATATGGAAATTACCATGCTGAAATCAGCTACATTGGATATCTTCCTTATGAATTCGATGTATTTCAAAAGCGGCCAGTGGATTCAAAAACAGGGGTAGCATTTAAGGATAATTTAAGACTAATAAATAATGAGACAGTCCAATTAGGCTATGATGTTGTGATGGTAAATGGAAAGGAGTCAAGCGTTATAGTTGGATTTAACATATATGATGAGAACAATAAATTAGTATCATCGGTGAGCAATGTCCAGGTCCCATTAAAGCGAGGACAATTAAGCACCTTGATAGGCAAATTCCTCACTAATGGAACTGAACCAAATGGAATAGGAATTAAACCCGATTTTGATGGAGAGTTTAATGTGAATATCAATTAACCCGTTAACAGATTAATAACAATAAATTTCAGTTTAATTATTTTTTATGAAAAAATTAGTTTATTCAATGATTGCCGTAGCTGCATTACTTGGCGCAGCATCTTGTTCAAATGAAGAACCAACACAAGCTGGTGAAACAACAAAAGTGACTTTCTCTACTAATCTAGAAGGTGTAATGGGAAGTCGTGCTTACGGAGATGGAACAACCGTTGATAAGGTTGTGTTTATGGCGTATGATGAAGCAGGAAACATTATTCCTGGACTAACTCAAAGAAATGTTACACTAACAGGAAATACTGCAGTGGTTAACGTACAATTAGTATCAGGTAAAACTTATAATTTTGCATTCTTTGCTTACGATTCTGAAAGCAACTATTACAATCTTAATGATTTAACAAAAGTAGGTGTTGTTAATCCAACTGAATATGCTGGAAACGAAGAAGGCCGTGACGCATTCTGTGCAGCTATCAATAATTATGTGGTTAATGGTAATGTATCACAAAATGTAACACTAAGACGTCCATTTGCACAAATAAACCTAATAACAAAAGATTTGCTTCAGGCAGAAGCTGCAGGTTTAGTGGCTCCAGCAAAGGTGCAAATGACAATAAGCAACGTTTGTAATACTTATAACGTTCTAACAGGTGTTGCAAGTGGATCAAGCACTGTAAATGTAGCACAAAATATTATCAATGCTAATGAGAGTATCACTATTGGTGGTGTTGCATATGGTTCTAAGAGCTACTTATCAATGAACTATATCCTAGTACCTTCAACAAGCTCTCTAGTAGATTGCCATATCGCTATAGCAGACAATTATGGTAACGCAGTATCACAATTTGATGCTACAAGTGTTCCTGCAAAAGCAAATTACCGTACTAACATCATGGGTAATTTCTTCACCAACCCAGGACAATTTGATATAGTTGTAGACCAATCATTTATGCCAGACGCTGAATAAACTTTATATACGATAAATATATCTGCCAGATTAGATCAAGTCATTCTGGCAGATATAAATATTATACAAGATTTCTATTAACACCGATATAAGCTAGAAAAATAGTTTTTATGAAGAAAATTCTTTATTCATTGTTATGCGTCGCTTCAATATTAGGAGCGATTTCATGTGCAAGCGATGATTTTGGAACATCGGGAGATGCGACAAAAGTAACTTTTACTGCCAATCTGGAAGGGCAGTTAGGAAGTCGTGCCTATGGAGATGGCACCACTGTGGACAAATTAGTGTTTATGGCATATGATGAAGAAGGTAATATTGTACCAGGATTAACACAGACAGACGTATCTATTAGTGGTAATAGGGCTACTGTTAATGTTCAGCTGGTAGCAGGAAAAACATATGATTTTGCATTTTTTGCTTACAATAAAAGTGGTAACTATTATGATGTAAGTGATTTAAAAGCAATAAAGGTAAAGAATCCAACAAGTTATAAGGGAAACGAAGAATCCCGCGATGCTTTTAGTGCCTCAATAGTTGGGTTTAAAGTTAATGGCTCAGTCAGCAAAGAGGTTGTATTAAAGCGTCCGTTTGCCCAAATAAATGTGCTAACAAAGGATCTTTCAAAAGCTCTTAAAGCAGGCTTTGCAACAAAAGCAAAAGTGTCAATGACAATCAAGAATGTTTGTGACACGTATAATGTAGTTAACGGAGAAGCTAGTGGAAGTAATGATGTTAATGTAAAGAAGAACGTTATCAGCGATGGCGAAAATATTATAGTAGGAGGAGTTAATTATGACTCTGAGAGCTACCTAGCAATGAATTATATTCTAGTGCCAGCAAAAACATCTTTAATAGATTGTCACGTAGAAATAGATGACAATAACGATAAAAAGGTCGCAATATTTGATGTGCCTAATGCTCCCGTACAAGCAAATTACCGTACAAATATTTTAGGCAATTTCTTCACTAATCCAGGTCAATTCGATATTGTTATAGATAGTGAATTCGAGTCAGGATCTAGTGTTAGCAGCATAGAGGTAAAGAGCGTAAAAGAAGCTAACTCATTGCTTCAGAATAAATGTACTGCTCCTATTATCATCGCAGGTACTGATTATGTTCCTACTTCAGATGAGACAATAGCATTCCCAACAGACGGAACCCCTGCTAAGGTTATATTTAAGGGATATAATTCGTCTTTTGGTTTAAATATAAGTGGAAATGGTACTTTAGTATTAGAGGGAGCTACCATTGCACCAGCTTATACTGGTACACCAGCAGTTACAATTGCTTCAAATTCTAATGTAAAAATGGAAATAACTGGAAGTACCAGATTGTATGGAGCCCTTGGGGGTGATGGAATTGAAGTGAATGGTGGATCGATTTTAGATATCTCTGGCGAAGGTTCGTTACTAGCAGAAGGAAATGCAGGTGTGGAATATTTCGATAATAAATATTGGGCTGGAGATAAGAATAAAAATTATGCAGGTTATGCAGGAAGCGGAATAGGTAATGCCGGAGGACAAGTAGGAGATATCTACATTCACGATTTGAAGGGTCTTACAGCTATTGGATACGGACTTCATGCATATGGAATCGGAGGTAACGCAAAAACTGTATCAATTAAGAATACTAAAATAAGTTTGGCCCAAGGAGGTATGATCAGTGATGGCTACCCTGAGAATCAAAATACTGTATATTCAGATCCTGAAGGTGGTGCAGGTATTGGCGCTAACGAGGGACAGATAATCATGGACAATGTTCAAGCTGATAATATTATTGGAGGCAGCAAGGCTTCTGGTATTGGATGCGAATTCTGGAAATCGGTTTCTATTAATATTAATAATTGCAGCTTATCAAGCGTGATAGGAGGACATACTAGTGCTGGAATCGGAGGTAGCCGATATAGAAATGAAGACACACAAAAGGCTACTATTGTTATCAATAATTCAAACATTACTGCTGTAGGCGGTTGGTTTGGAGCTGGAATTGGAAGCGGATACGACAGTAACTGCCTATACCGCAGTGATGCCTGCGAAATACATATTAAGGGGAACTCTAATATTATAGCAAAAGGCGGTAGATATGCTTCTGGAATAGGTACGGGCTTTCATGTTGGTTCTCTTAGAGGGGAAATTGAATCTACCGTAAATGGGGTTGCATACCGTGGTGATGTATATTCCTATAAGTCTACTTATACAAATGCTCAAAATATTGGTTATGGTGTTGTGGACCCCGCAAGAGAGTTTAAAAACCCTTCTGTAACATTCAAAGTTTCAGGAAATGTAATTGTGTCGCCATTATAACGAATTAATAAGATTCAGCGATATTAATAATAGAGTTAATTATACTCAAATATAAAAAGGGAGTGGTATCTTTTGATAGCACTCCTTTTTGTTATAAATAAGCTAATATCAGTTAAATATCTATATCGTATGCCAAAATCTAGCATAAGTAAGTGATTGGTTATCAAATAGTTAAATAATTGTTAAATGTGAAAAAATATATAAAATTCTGAAATTATAATTATAGTTTTGTAAAAAAATATATGAAGCTACTTTAATAATTGAAGCACTCGAAGCCCAAACCACTAATCAACGAATTATTGGACTACCAGGAAAAATGATTTAAAATAGCTGATGAATAAAACGCTCTTACTACCGTAGAAAGAGCTTGTTGAAGCGAATAAAGAGAACTATTTATGAGAGGAACAAAAATCCTCCGGTGCATCGTCATATTATTATTTATATGGCCGAGTACAATTTTTGCAAACGAAACAAATTTAGAATCAACGACACCGGAGAAAAAAATTAGCTTAAATCAATCCCAGAAGAGGGACACGACTGCTTACAATTCGTTTGCGACCAAGACTATATTAGTCAAAACCAATTCTGTGGCATGGAGCATGCTTGTTATGAATGCTGCCGCAGAAATTGACCTTTCAAAAAACTGGTCAGTCAATATTCCTATATACTATTCCTTCTTTAATTATTTCAGCCATAGAGGTAAATATAGAACTTTCGGCACGCAGCCAGAATTTCGATATTGGTTTAAAGATGGAAAGAATGGATTATTTGTTGGAATGCATTTGTCTGTATTCACATTCAATTACGCTTTATGGGGTGATTACCGCTATCAAGACCATAACGGACACACACCTCTTCTAGGCGCAGGTCTTAACTGGGGCTATAGAAAAAATCTCACTTCTGATGGTAAATGGAGAGTTGAATTCTCATTGGGGTTCGGATATGCCCATATTAAATATGATAAGTATATTAACGAATATAATGGACGGTTAGTTTCAACGGAAATAAAAGACTTTATAGGCATTGACAATGTGGGCGTGAATTTTGTGTATAGATTAAATTTGGGAGGGAATAAGAGATGAAAATATATAAATTACTCCATCTGCTTATAATTGCCATTGCGGCTACTAGTTGCGGCATCCATGAACTTCCTGAAGATGGATCTTTTGACGTAAGTGTGAGTCTAACGCTTGATTTTAAAACAGACTTTCCGCAATATCAAACGATATTTTATTCTAAGAGTTCTGAGGAATTTGATGTACGTTACACTGTGGTAGCATATCCTGAGGTAAATGGAATCTATTCTAATGTTCCTATGAATAAATGGGTGTTTACAAAAGATGATGTAAACACATTGAATAACACCGTAGATATGAGTCTTCCTGCCAGGAATTATAGATTAATGGTGTGGACTGACTATGTCTCTCAAAGTACTACGAATGATCTGTATTACACCACAGAGTCATTTAATTCAATAAAACTACAAGGCCTCTATTCAGGCAATAATGATTTCAGGGACGCCTTTATGGGGACACTTGATATCAACGTTGCTTCTTCTGAAAAAATTAATTCTGGGAATGTGAGTGGAGTTGTGGAGATGGAACGGCCACTAGCAAAGTTCAATGTGATAGCTACCGACGTAGCAGAATATACAGAAGAATATATAAGCCAGATGAGGAATCAAGGAAAAGGGAGTGATCCTAGTCTCGTTAAGGCTATCAATTATAGCGGATATAGGGCAGAGATTGCATATGTGGGATATTTGCCTTGTGAATTTGATATGTTCCAGAATAAGCCAATTGATTCTACATCAGGTGTGAAGTTTTCTGGGGCACCAAGAATACTCGATGACGGTTCCATAGAGCTTGGATTTGACTATATAATGGTCAATGGAAAGGAATCGAGTGTGATAATAGGAATAAATATATATGATGATAATAATAGTCTGATTTCTACTGTGGAAAGCATAACAGTGCCATTGAAGCGAAGCCAACTCACTACCATACGCGGGAAGTTCCTAACCCACGGAGCATCGAGTGGGATAGGTATAAATCACGAATTTGACGGCGAATACAATGTAATAATAAACTGAAGCAGAAATTGAAGATAAAAGTTCTGAGAATAATCGAGGAAAAATTGGTATAAAACCATATTAGTTTCATTAAAAATTTTTAAACATGAAAAAATTAGTTTATTCATTTATGGCACTTGCAGCCATTTTCGGAGCTGCATCGTGTTCTAATGATGATCTTTGCTTGTCAGGAGAAACAGCCAAAGTAACGTTTACAACAAACCTTGAAGGAGAAATTGGAGGTCGTGCTTATGCAGATGGGACAACCGTAGACAAACTCGTATTTATGGCTTATGATGAAGATGGAAACGTAGTGCCAGGATTGACACAGAAAGATGTAGCCATAGAAGGTAAAAAGGCTACAGTTAATGTAGATTTAGTAACTGGAAAGACTTATGATTTTGCGTTTTTTGCTTATAAGTCTGGTTCTAACTATTATAATCTTTCCGATTTAAAGACAGTAAAAGTACTTAACCCTACTACGTATGCAGGGAATGAGGAAGGTAGAGATGCTTTCTGTGCAGCTGTAACTGGATTTAAAGTAACTGGTTCAGTAAATGAGAGCGTAGTACTAAAACGCCCGTTTGCACAAATCAATGTTGTTACAAAAGACTTGGCACAGGCTTCAGCTGCTGGATTTCTGGCTCCAGCAAAAGTGTCAATGACAGTAAAGAATGTGTGCGACACATATAACGTTATTACAAAAGATGCAACAGGCTCAAATGAGCTTACCGTTGCTAAGAATGTAATAGGAACAGGCGAGAAAATCACTATTGCAGGAACTAATTATGAACAATCAAGCTACCTTGCAATGGATTATATACTAGTTCCAGCAAACCGCTCATTGGTCGATTGTCATATTGCGATAGTTGACAATAACGATAAACCAGTCTCAGACTTCGACGTTCCAAACGCACCAGTACAAGCTAATTACCGTACAAACATTATAGGTAATTTCTTCACTAATCCTGGACGTTTCGACATTATCGTTGATAATGTGTTTGAAGGAGATGAAAATGTAGCAATGTGGGATGGTAAAGCTAAAGCAGCTCCAACACTGAATGCTTCAGGCGAATATGAGATTTCTTCTCCTGCACAATTAGCAGGTTTTGCAGCTGAGGTAAATGCAGGTAACAAATTTGAAGGGAGGGTAGTAAACCTTATGGCTGACATGAGTCTTAACAATCAGACATGGACCCCAATAGGAAGCGTAGTCACTTATCCTTCTGGTACTTTTGCAGGAACATTCAACGGAAATGGACATACAATATACAATCTAAATGCCGTAGCATCAAAGGTTGCAGTATATGAGACATCAGGTTTGTTTGGCTCAATCACAGGTATCGTTCAAAACCTTACGGTTAAGAATGCAGTGGTAAGCAGTCATCATTATGCAGGTGTAATTTGTGGATATTCTAGTGCTAATGTAGGAATGAAGATAGATAATTGCCATGTTGATGGTGCAGTTGTAGTATCTTCAGTAGAAAGCGTTAATGGTGCATACGACAATGGTGATAAAGTCGGTGGTATAATTGGATATTGTGTTAGTGGAAATGTAGTAACAGGATGTTCAGTAAAGAATGCCACTATCACTGCCTATCGTGATTTGGGAGGAATAGTAGGATGCTCTGGCGCAACAATCTCAAACAATAGCGTTGATGGAGTAACTCTAATTCAAAATCTTGAAAACGGATATAAGACCCCAGCACCTAGCACAATTGGTGGCATTATCGGTCGCAACCTAGAAGCTACGCTAAGTGGAAATACAGAAGCTAATGTAACAATTCAATCAAAAGTCATGGACGGTCTGGTTATTGAAAAAGGTGAATATATAATCTCTACTCCAAAAGCATTTGCTTATGCTTCGGCTAATCTATTTTCAAAAGGAGGCAGCTTTAAATTAAGTACAGATATTAATATGAACGGTGTAGCCTACACTCCTGCCGAGCTAAATAGTCCAGCTATTGAATTATCTATAGACGGAAGAGAATATACTATTTCAAATTTGAATAATCCTATAGGCATAGGCTATGGTAAATATAGCGCAATCATCGGCAGAGTTCTTAATGGAAAGGCAGTTGTAATTGGCAATCTGAATATTAAAGATTCTAAGTTCATTGGTGTAAATAATATCAATGGAGAATATGCAGTAGGTGCTATTATTGGATGGTTGGAATCATATGGCCCAGTAACAATCAAAAATTGCAATGTTTCAAATTGTACTTTTGGCCCGACTAAATATGTTGGCGGACTAGTTGGATACCAATCTGGAAATTCTGCTTTAAACATTAATTCATGTTCTGTTTCTGCTACTTTCGCAAGTGCTTACACTGAAAACGGAACTGATTACAAGGGACATTGCGGAGGTCTTGTAGGCTATTTGACAGTTGGTACAATTAATGATTGTGGCGTTTCGAGCTCAACATTTACAGTACAAGGACCCCGTGGAGGTTTAATTCTTGGAACTGCTCAAACTGGTGCTGTTATTGGTGCCGATAATTGGGTATCAGGTAATTCAGGTTTGACTGGATATGTAGGTTCAGTTGATAATAGAGCTGATAAGACTACAAACATAAGTGTAAGATAAATAAATCTAATTTGATTTATAGATGGGGTGCAACATATGTTGTGCCCCATTTTTTATATGAGAAGTAGAGGTAGCTTTTTGGAGCCGTAATTACACTTACAAGAAATAAATGATTACTTTTGTAATCTATCGTGTTCGGTATGTGAGGCCAAAAACTTCGTGAGCGAACTATTAAATTGTTGAAAATGGACAAAGATATCTTCAATTTTCTAATTGAAAAAGCCATAAAAGCTCCTTCCGGGCATAATACTCAGCCTTGGAAGTTTCAAGAAGTTGGTGAGAATTCCATCACAGTAATTCCAGATTTTGAGAGACAGTTGCCATTCGTGGATCCATATAATCGCGAACTATTTATTTCTGTTGGTTGTGCCGTTGAAAATATGAGAATAGCTGCTGAAAGTAAAGGATATTCCGTGCATGTGACCATAGACGATATTAATACTACTCTTAGGCTCGAAAAGAACGGCTCTATGGGCGAATTTTTTCTTAATGATGTAATTCCCCACAGGCAGACAAATCGTGGCTTATATGCCGATAAAATGCTTCCCCAGCAAACTATTAAAGCTCTTGAGGAGTGCGGCGCTCATTTATACGCTAAGGGGACACCTTTATTTGATGAAATCACACAAGGTGTGCTTCGTGGAGATGAATTGCAGATGAATAATCCATGTTTCAGAGATGAATTGAGAAAATGGATGCGGTTTAATGAAAAAGATTCACAGAAGTCGCGTGATGGATTGAGCTATGCAGTGTTTGGCGCGCCAAATATGCCTAGGTTTATCTCTTCAACGGTGATGACAGCACTTCTGCGACCATCAATTCAGAAAAAGAGCGACCATAAACGCATTATGTCATCTTCACATTTTGCGGTATTATCTGGTGCTGATTCTATAGATAATTGGATTAACCTTGGCAGAAGACTGGAAAGAATGCTTCTCACTGCCACTAAATATAGCGTGGCTTATGCCTTTCTAAACCAACCGTGTGAAGAGAAACATATAGCAGAGGATTTGAAGGCCAAATTGAGCCTTACAGAGCGTCCTCAGATAATTCTAAGGCTTGGATATGCCACAGAAGCTACTTATTCCCTAAGAAGACCATTAGAAACCTTTATAGCAGAATAATATTATCGTTTGGAATGATTAATGAATTGTGCGGTTATAGAATTCATTCTGTAATTGCAAAGCTGTTGTGTCATTCTTGACTTCTTTAATCATCTTTACAAGATCGTTCACCCGACAGTTTATAATAAATTCTCCGAGCTTTTCATTTGCGGCTGCGGCATTGCCTGCATAATGGTTTGGGAAGCGGGCATACCACCATATACCGGTGAAAATTCCTTTAAGAGGAAGCAGTCGGTCAAGAGATTTGCCAGATTCATCATTTGCGTGTTCTATTTTAGTTAGACCAGGTTTTATGTACATAACCTCGCTAGCTTCTCCTTCATCAGCATGTCCGCCAGTCTTATCCACTAACAATTTATCGATTTTCTTCTGGGCATCTTCGTCAATATCCGTTGTGGCAAGATAAACCACATAGTCGTGTTTTTCCGATAATTGCGCCTGACAGAAATATTTTAGAAAGAAGTTGTTGCCTCCATGATAGCTGTAAAGGATTATTTTCTTTATTCCATTGCGGGAAATTTCCTGACATGTTTCATCAAGTATCTTATAAAGCAAATCTTGTGAATATGCTACAGTACCTGGCTGGTGCTTAGCCTCGAAAATCTGTCCGAAATGATAAAACGGATATACTATAACATAATCTTTCATGGCAGCCCTTTCAGTCACGTCGCGTGCTACAAACACATCTGTCCCTAATGGCATATGTGGGCCATGCTTTTCCAGTACACCCATAGGAATTATACACACTCCGCTTGATTGTTTTACTGCTGTGCTAAAGTCGGGAGATGTAAGTTCTTCCCATTTTACTGGGAGATTTTGGGCGTTGCTGTAACTTGAAAATAATGTCACAAATAATGTGATAATGAATAGATGTTTATAGGAGATATTCATTTCATGTGTAATTTAAGATAATAAGACCCGCTTTGGTGAGTTCACTCAAAGGTAATAAATTATATTAAAAAAATAAGCTCCTTCAATTAATAAAGAGCTTATAAATATTTAGTGCTTACCAGTTTATTCTTGTGGAGCTTCGGTGCCATGCATCGCAGCCATAATTTTTTCTTCAAGTTCTTCAGCAAGTTCTGGGTTATCGGCAACAGTACGCTTAGCAGCGTCGCGGCCTTGTCCCAATTTTGAATCTTGGTAAGAGAACCAGGCACCACTCTTCTTGATGATTCCGAATTGAACTCCGAGATCAACAATTTCTCCAAGTTTTGAAATACCTTCACCAAACAGAATCTCAAATTCAGCCTTGCGGAAAGGAGGTGCAACCTTGTTTTTCACTACTTTCACGCGAGTAAGGTTACCAAGCACATCTTCTCCATCTTTGATTTGTCCTATACGACGGATATCAAGGCGCACTGAAGCGTAGAATTTAAGAGCATTACCACCAGTAGTAGTTTCCGGATTCCCAAAAAGGACGCCTAGCTTGTCGCGAAGCTGGTTGATGAAAATACATGTAGTATTAGTCTTAGAGATTGTAGCAGTGAGTTTGCGTAGGGCTTGGGACATAAGTCTAGCTTGAAGTCCCATTTTGCTATCGCCCATTTCGCCTTCTATTTCAGCCTTTGGAGTAAGAGCTGCAACAGAGTCAATTACTATTATATCTATTGCAGATGAGCGGATAAGTTGGTCAGCAATCTCAAGAGCTTGCTCGCCGTTATCAGGCTGAGAAATCCATAGATTGTTAACATCTACCCCTAGTTTTTCTGCATAGAAACGGTCGAAAGCATGTTCAGCATCAATAATTGCTGCAATCCCACCCAATTTTTGAGCTTCTGCAATAGCGTGAATAGCTAAAGTGGTCTTTCCTGATGACTCTGGACCATAGATTTCTACTACACGTCCGCGAGGATAACCACCCACGCCAAGGGCGTTGTTTAGACCTATAGAACCAGTAGGGATAACATCAACTTCCTCAATATTGTCATCGCCCATCTTCATGATTGAGCCACGACCATAAGTCTTGTCAATCTTATCCATTGCTATTTGGAGTGCCTTAAGCTTTTCAGCTGAGACAGCCGCGCGCTTAGGCTGGTTTTCTTCTTCGTTTTCTGCCATTTTTATTTTATTTTTATTTGTTCAAGTTTAAAATCTGGTTGGCGCTGTCCTTAGTGTCAACCTTAGTAATGATGTGTTCAACCACACCATTCTCGTCAATTATGAAAGTGGTTCTTACTGTACCCATATATTCGCGTCCAGCCATCTTTTTTAATTGCCATGTACCGAAAGCTTTGTTTAAAGAGGTGTCAGTGTCGGCTATTAGTGGGAACGGTAGGGAATGCTTCTCTGCAAATTTCTTGTGGGAAGCCGCAGTATCTTTACTTACACCAATAAGAGAATAACCAGCTTTTAAGAGAGCTCCATAGCCTTCAGCTAAGCTGCATGCTTCGGCAGTGCATCCAGGAGTCATATCCTTAGGGTAGAAATAGATAATCAGTTTCTTACCCGCGAAATCAGCCGCTTTAAGCACTTTGCCATCGGCATCTGTGCCTAGTATTTCAGGAATTTTATCGCCTATTTTCATTTTAGTGAGTATTGGTATAATAATTAAACAACTTTCAATACAAATATACTCATTTGAATTGACAATGCAAAAATAATATCCACATGTGCCAATACTATACCCATGTATTAAAATAAAACAAAAAAGGCACGCCAATAATTAATTTGACGTGCCTTAATATTTATGATTTATCTTAAGAAGATATTAGTTGATAATATCGAATCCTGTGTACTTTTGAAGACATTCAGGAATGTGGATACCTTCTGGTGTCTGATTGTTCTCAAGAAGAGCTGCCACGATGCGAGGAAGAGCAAGTGCTGATCCATTAAGAGTGTGGCAAAGTTGTGTCTTCTTATCATCGCCACGATAGCGACATTTCAAGCGGTTAGCCTGATAGCTTTCAAAGTTAGAAACAGAGCTAACTTCCAACCAACGCTTTTGAGCAGCTGACCATACTTCAAAGTCGAATGTAATAGCAGATGTGAAACTCATATCACCACCGCAAAGTCTAAGAATATGCCAAGGTAAGCCAAGCTTTTCGAGCAATCCTTGAACGTGGCCTTTCATTTGTTCAAGAGCGGCATAAGAGTTCTCAGGCTTCTCGATACGTACGATTTCTACCTTATCGAATTGGTGAAGGCGGTTAAGTCCACGAACATCCTTTCCATAAGAACCAGCTTCGCGACGGAAACACGCTGAATATGCACAATTCATCTTAGGAAGATCCTTTTGGTCAAAGATTACGTCACGATAAATGTTAGTGACAGGAACCTCTGCCGTAGGGATAAGATAAAGATTGTCCACTTCGCAATGATACATTTGGCCTTCCTTGTCAGGAAGTTGGCCTGTACCATAACCAGAAGCCTCGTTTACTACATAAGGAGGTTCTATTTCAAGATATCCTGCTTTTCCAGCCTCGTCAAGGAAGAATTGGACAAGGGCACGTTGCAAGCGGGCACCTTTACCCATATAAACAGGGAATCCTGCTCCCGTGATTTTAACACCTAGGTCGAAGTCGATTAGGTTATATTTTTTAGCCAAATCCCAGTGAGGAAGAGCATCCTCAGGAAGGTTAGGCATTGGACCACCAGTTTTTTCCACGATATTATCCTCTGCGCTTTTTCCGCGTGGAACCATATCGCAAGGTACATTAGGAATGGACAACAATATGTTGGTGATTTCATCCTCTGCAGCTTTCAATTGCTCATCGATAGCTTTGTTATTCTCTTTAAGTGAAGCCACTTCGGCTTTAACTTCTTCGGCCTCAGCTTTTTTGCCTTCTTTCATGAAAGCCCCGATTTTTGCGGCCATTTTGTTGAGTTCGGCAGCCTGGTTGTCGCGAAGAGTTTGAGCGGCACGGCGTTCCTTGTCGAGTTCAATAATTCTCTCAATCTGAGCACGACCATCGAAATTCTTTACAGCAAGACGCTCGATTACAGATTCAGGATTTTCTTTAATTAATGCTAATGTTAACATCTATGTATATGTTCAAATTGTCAATTTAAAAATAGGAGAGGGCTCTTTTTCCTGTAGATTTATATTATCCAAGAAGTTCTTTAACTTTTGCAGAAATAGCACGACCTTCAGCTTTTCCAGCAAGTTGCTTTGAAGCCAAGCCCATCACTTTTCCCATTTCCTTTGCAGAAGTAGCACCTACTTGAGCTATAATAGCCTTCAAAGCTGCGGTGAGTTCTTCGTCAGAAAGCTGTTTAGGAAGATATTCTTCAATAATCTTAGCCTCGTTAAGTTCGGAGTCAGCTAAATCCTGGCGTGATTGTGAAGTGTATATTTCAGCACTTTCCTTACGTTGTTTCACCATCTTTGAAAGAATCTTAATAGCAGTGTCGTCTGTAAGTGTCCCGTCAGAACCTTTTGAAGTTTTAGCTTCAAGGAATTCTTTTTTGATTCCACGTAAAGTTTCAAGACGAGCATGGTCGCGAGCCAACATAGCTTTTTTAATGTCCTCGTTAACTGTCTCAAATAAATCCATAATTAATCCTCCTTTATTTTATAAAGTATTTATTAAAATCAATTTAAATAGCGATGCTTATATTATCCGAAGGTAATCACATTGCTAGGGTTGTTATTGTTCTTAGGTGTTGAAGGAGCGAAATTATCTGCTGATTCTTGACTTAGAACAGCCTTAACTTTCTCACGGAAATGAGGGTCGCGTTTGAAAGTAGGGTTGCGTTCAATCAAGTCCACAACTTCGTCATTATCGTAATCCTCAAGTTTCATCACCATATATCTAGCGCGCGCCATTTCCTGGTCACGCTCATTAATCTTTTGTTCGCCATATTCTTTTTCAAGGCGTTTCTTGTCATCGTTGGCCGATGGTTCCATAGTAACCTTTCGGCTCTTTTTCTCATCCACTTCTTCTTTAAGCGTAACATTGAAGCCTGCAGCAAGAATAGTAATTTTCACTTTCTCGCCTAGAGAATCATCGAAAGCCACACCCCAAATTACATCAAGTTCGGGTTGGAAATTGCACATAAACTCTCTCATTTCATCCACTTCGCTCATTACAAACTTATTAGAAGCTGAGCGAGAGAAATAGATATTGAAAAGAATGCGTTTTGAACCATATACATCACGATTCTTAAGAAGAGGAGAATTTAGAGCATCTTCGATAGCTTTTGTAACACGTCGTTCACCTTCGCCATATCCAGAACTGATGATTGCCACACCGCCATTACGTAGAGTGGTGTTAACATCGTTAAAGTCAAGGTTGATATGACCCTCGCAAGTGATAAGCTCTGAAATGCTTCGTGCGGCTGTAGAAAGAGTGTCGTCAGCTTTGCCGAAAGCGTTGATAAAATCAAGCTCGCTGTATATTTCAGTAAGTCTCTCGTTGTTAATGATAAGAAGAGCATCTACATATTTGCTCATCTCGTCAGCTCCGGCAAGGGCTTTCAATATTTTCTTTTCACCCTCAAATAGGAATGGAATAGTAACGATACCGATAGTAAGGATTCCCTTTTCCTTAGCTATTCGTGCAACAACTGGAGCGGCACCAGTACCAGTACCACCACCCATACCGGCAGTGATAAATACCATCTTGGTTTCATCCTCAAAAAGACGAGACAGAACCTCTACGCTTTCTTCTGCTGCTTCCTTAGCAATGTTAGGCATATTCCCGGCACCCAAACCTTTAGTGGTCTTAGGCCCGATTAGAATCTTTGTAGGGACCTCAGAATGGAGCAGTGAGGCACGATCAGTGTTGCACACCACAAAAGAAACACCTTCAATGTTTTGCTTATACATATGATTGATGGCGTTGCTTCCACCGCCTCCCACACCAATCACTTTAATAATTGTAGGAGTTTCACCTAGATCATTGAATCCAGGGTCTTTATCTATATCTTCAACGTAATTGTCCATAACAAATATCTTTTTCTGAGGATACTAATTTTTGTTTGTTTGCGGTGTTGTGGACATTCATTGTTTTGCTTATTAATACTTACAATAAGTTTACTGTCAATGATATGTTCCTAATCAGGTCCACTTCAAATGCAAAATTACATATAAATTCCCGCATCTCATCAAATTCGTTCATAACAAATTCATTTTTAGCGATGATGAAGCTTAGAATTCCTTCTTTTTAAGTGCATTTCAATGTTTTACTGATCCTTATCCACCGTGAAGTAAATATATTTTACAAAGTCTTTATCTATTCTTCTGTTTCATTCTCATCTTCATCAAAGATGGTTTTAACGCGGGTAAACAGCTTGGCCATCTTTGAATTTTGTGATTTTTTATCTTCGCTATGTTTTTTCTTATCATTCTTTTTGTCACCTTGATCTGTACCATTAACTGGTTCTTTAGGTAACTCAGGCATTACTCGGCGCAAACAATTCTCTGTGTTAGGAATCATTTTTGCCGCGATATTAGCGATAGACACAGCAGGAATTATATCGATATCTGAAGGAGTATTTCCTTCCATTTGCAAACCGATAGGATAAGAACCGCGGTTAACTTTCATCTTTGTGGTTTGTTCAAGTAGCTCTATGAAACCATTAAGATGCGAGCCTCCTCCAATAATAATTATCCCTGCGGGAAGGTCGCTGTTCTTTATTTCAGCAAATGAAAGTTGCTCATTGATGTTAGCGATAATTTCGCCACTACGAGCCGAGATGTAATTCACTACTTCGCTCACTTGAAGTCCGTTATACGAGATTTCGTTCCCGCCATTAGTAAGACGTGCGTTACCTATAGATTTCTTGAGGTTTTCGGCACTTTCCTCTAGAAGTTGCAAGCTCATCACGTCGCGCGTGATATTGCGTCCACCGAGAGGAAGAGTTGCCAGATACTCAAGTGCATCATTCTTGTAGATAGAAACTGTAGTGGTTTCTGCGCCCATATCGATAAGCATACAACCAAGTTGACGAGCTTCTGGAGATAGGATAGAACTTGCTACTGCAAGCGGAGTTACAAGCAGACCCTTTATCTCAATTCCATTATCAATGACGCGGCGTATATTGGCTTTTAGAAGTGATTTAGCTACGATTATATTTACAGATGCCTCAATTTCCGATCCGAAAGTACCAATAGGATTTTTTACTTCCAGATTGTCAACTAAGAATCTGCGTGGTGTTACATCAAGAATGTCAAATCCTGCAAACACCTCGTTGCGGGCTTCCTTGAGAATTGTCTTAATAGTCTCAGAAGTAACACCGTTTTCTCCATTAAGAGTCGTACTCACTTCATTAGGAATACTTCTTAAAGAGCGTCCGGCAATACCTACAAACACTCCAGTGATTCTTGATTGCGGTATGCGGGCTTCAAGGCGGCGAATAACATTGTTGATGTGGACTTTAGTTTCCTCAACGTTCTTTATGCAACCGTATCTAACGCAGTCGCTAATCTTCTCTTCTTCTACTGCTATTACGGAAGAGACTCCGCTTACAATTGATTTTGAGACAATTACTCCGACTATTTTCGAACTCCCAATCTCAAGAGAGACTATATATTGTTTATTCTCCATAACGTTTGGTGTATTGGATTATAGTATTATTTATTTCTTTTTAAAGGCATTCTTTACTTTGTCAGATGAAGTCTTCGCCGAATCGTGTTTTGCTTCTTTCTTTTGGCTCTCTGATTTCTTTTTATCGCCCTTGTTATCAGACTTTTTGCTCTCAGACTTAGTAGAAGACTCTTTCTTATCATCCTTCTTGTCTTCTTTTTTCTTGACCTCAGGCTTTTCTTCAGTGGCTTTCGGCCTTTCTGAGTCGAGCGTCTTTGGGTCAGACTTCATATTGCTTCCCACTAAGATTGTACTTAGATCTGGAGCTTGTTCATCATCGTTGGGATCATAGCTTTCTTCCTGTTTTTCAGTCTTTATTCTTTTGGAAGCAACTATTTGATGATCCCATTTAAGCGAAATGGTATCGTAGGTCATCCAACCTTTTACAGGCATTACCTCGCGATAGAATTTCAGAAGTTTCGCGAACTTATTTTCAACATTTTGGACATTGCCCATGTTCACTACATGACCGCGAATACAAGGAATCACGAAAATGTTATTAGAGTCGCGCACAGAATACATTGTTACTAAAGTACTAAGCGCTTTATCATTCTGTACATATTGAATCAATGGCACCAATGTGAGCGGCGAGAATTTATGAGTGAAATGTCCTTGAACCACTGGTACATCGTTGTAGTATTTAGCTGATGCATGCATTCTCTTGCCATTAATGTTTACATAATAAGAGTCGCATCCGTCGAATACCCTCATGATAGGAATCATTTGTCTAACCTTTATCAAGAGTGTACCATCATTGAGCAATACACATTCCACATTCTCAAAATATTCTGACGAACTGAGGCTTTGCTCAATTTTCTCAGTGTTTATTTCCGATAACTTTTTCCCAACGGGAGAATAACCCAACGTTTGAAGCTCCTTCAAAACGCCCTTTTTATTGACAAAAGTGGTGCTATCGGCATTGAGAATCTCTATTCTAATACCGGTACACTCATCACTTACCGATTGATGATTTGCCCATACTATGCCATAACATAGCAGTGCAGCCATGATGATAAGAGTCAGATATTGGATTAACTTTTTCAAGCGTTCTTCTTTATCGTTTCACAAATTTGGGGTAGATAGTTACAGATATCGCCAGCCCCAACAGTCAACAAAACATCAAATTTATGATTTTTTATCCTGTCTATCAAGTCTTTTTTCTCACAAATGCTCTTTTGTGCACATTTGATATCATTAAGAATGATTTCTGATGTCACTCCTTCAATCGGTTGTTCACGAGCTGGATATATATCTAGAAGCAGCACTTCATCAGCGTGTGATAATGCTTCAGCAAATTGCGGGGCAAAATCACGTGTTCGGGTATAAAGGTGAGGTTGGAAAATAACGCTTACCTTGCGGCCTGGGTAAAGGTCTTTTACCGATTTGATGCTTGCTTTTAATTCATCTGGGTGATGAGCATAATCATCTATCACAACAGTACCGTTCTTACCCGGTTCTTTCATCCAGAATTCAAAACGGCGCTTCGCGCCTTGGAATGTTTCAATTCCTTTCTTAATATCTTCAAAAGAAGTACCTATTAATGCGCATACAGCCATAGAAGCCACAGCGTTTTCAATATTTATATCTACTGGTACACCTAGGCTTACGTTTTCGATTCTACCCATTGGAGATTCGAAATCGAATGTTATTTCCCCATTTTCTTTGCGTATATTTTCGGCATGGAAATCACCTTGGTCTTTTGAATATGAATATACCTTTACTCCTTCAGCAGGACGAGGCTTGACTTTGAGCCCGGTATGTACTATAAGTGCTCCATCAGGACGTATAAGCTCTGTGAAATGTGCAAAACTTTCAAGGTATGCCTCTTCAGTGCCATAGATGTCGAGATGATCGGGGTCTGTAGCCGTAATAACCGCTATATATGGTTTCAACCAGTGGAAAGAACGGTCAAATTCGTCAGCTTCAATCACTGAGAACTCTGTTCCTGGAGATAATAGTAGGTTGCTGTTGTATGGGCGAAGCACACCTCCAAGAAATGCGTTGCATCCTATGGCTGAATTGTGAAGGATATGACCTGCCATACTTGACGTAGTGGTTTTCCCGTGTGTGCCGGAAAAGCATAATCCTTTTGAGTTCTCTGTTATTAATCCAAGCACTTGTGCACGTTTCATTACAGTGAAACCATTGTCTTTAAAATAGTTCAATCCGGCATGAGAGCTTGGTATAGCTGGAGTGAAAACAACAAGGGTGCTGTTTTTATCTTTGCAGTAGTCTGGGATGGCTTCAATGGCTTCATCAAAAGCTATTTCCACTCCTTCTTTTTCAAGAGCGTCAGTAAGGTCTGTGCGAGTGCGGTCATATCCGGCTACTTTACATCCCTGTGATAGAAAATAACGTTCAAGAGCTGCCATTCCAATTCCACCTGCTCCAACAAAATATATTGATTTGTATTCTTTCATTTCAAATAAGTTTATTCTTTTACTCCGATGATTTCAAAAACCTTGTCAACAATATGCTCATCTGCATTTCGTAATGCCATTTTAGCAATATTCTTGGAAAGGTCATTAAGTTGTTCAGTATTTCTTACTGTTGCAAGCATCTCATCCATTAATTTTTGCTCGCTTTCAGCATCTGTAACCATTATTGCTGCATTGTGATTCACAAGGGCCAAAGCATTCTTAGTTTGATGGTCTTCAGCCACATTTGGCGAAGGAATCAAGATAGAAGGCTTGCCAAGAAGTTGAAGCTCAGATATGGAGCTTGCTCCAGCGCGCGACACCACAAGGTCGGCAGCGCGATAAGCTACATCCATATCGGCAACGAATGCAGTTTGAAGTACATTTTTAGCAGATGAGGCAGCTAGAGCGTTCTTGCAGTCCTCATTATAGTACTTCCCAGTTTGCCATATTACTTGGATGTCCTGAGCTTTTGCTATTTTCTCAAGCTCAGCTTTAATGCTGTTATTTATTGTGCGCGCCCCAAGGCTGCCACCAATAATGAGTATAGTTAGTTTCTTAGGGTCAAGTCCATATTTTGCTTTTGCTTCCTCTTGTGATAGTTGGCATTGTAGTAGATTGCGACGCACTGGGTTTCCAGTCATAACAATCTTTTCTGCAGGAAAGAAACGTTCCATTCCGTCGTATGCCACGCATATTGCATCCACTTTTTGTGCGAGAAGCTTATTTGTTACACCGGCATAAGAATTTTGTTCTTGAATGAGAGTATGGATTCCTCTTTTCTGTGCTTCTTTAAGCATTGGTCCGCTGGCATAACCACCTACCCCGATAGCAATAGTGGGTTTGAAGTCTTTCAGAATATTTTTTGCCATTCTCATGCTTTTCCAAAGACGGTAAAGCACTTTGAAGTTTTTGAGAAGATTCTTCCTATCGAATCCACTAACCGGCAATCCAATTATCTTATAGCCTGCAGCAGGTACTTTTTCCATTTCCATCCTGTTTTCAGCACCTACAAAAAGAATGTTGGCGTCGGAACGACGACGCTTTATCTCATTAGCAATAGAAAGAGCTGGGAATATATGACCTCCTGTTCCTCCACCGCTTACTAATATGTTCAAATCTTTTTCTTCCATAATCAATGTAATGTTAATCGATTTGTACTGGATTTGAGGCACGCAAATTCTCTGGAAGTTGGCTTGCCTCGCTCTTTATATCTTTTGATTTGTTGTTTTGCACTGCAAATCGGCTCACGCTAATCATCACTCCAAATGCCATACTGGTGATAAGGATAGAAGTACCTCCTCGTGATATCAGAGGCAGTGGCTGTCCCGATACTGGGAATAAACCAGTGTTGATGGCCATATGGAACATGGCTTGGAATGTAACCATCACTGCCATACCCATAATTAATAGGGCAGGAAAGGCTCGAGAGCACTTCTTTGCTATCAATCCGGCACGAGCCAATAGGCATAGATAGAGGAATAAAACGAATATCCCTCCAACCACTCCAGTCTCTTCTATAATTATAGAGTAGATATAGTCGGAAAATGCCAGTGGTAATCGGCTGCATTCGCGTGAGTTCCCAGGGCCTACGCCTGTGACTCCTCCGTGAGCTTGAGCCATGCGTGCGAATATCTCTTGTTGGTTGATGCTATTTAGCGGTTGTTCCACAAGCGGTTTGCTGCTTGTGAATCTGTCCAAGCGAGCTGCCCAGGTGCTACCTCTACCAGACTGTGCTGGGGCAGTAGTATCATCAGAACCATCTTGTGCCACCATTTCCGTTTTAGCTGCCTTCATCATATCTTCCTTCTCATCATTCATCATCTTTAGCCCAAGGAGTCCTCCTGCAAAGAGCATGTATATAAGTATCGTAGTACCTAATTTCCTCCATTGAACGCCCCCGATAACCATCATAGACAAGCTGATAGACATCAAAAGAATAGTGTTGGTAAGGCCTTGTTGGAAAAGCAGTCCGCCATATACCATGACAAAAAAGGCACTCCATGCAAGTCCTACTGTTTTTACACCTTTCTCCATTTGTGAACGAGCCATAATCCATGCTATGAGCGCTACAATGGAGAGCTTAGCCATTTCGGCTGGTTGAATGGATATTCCCATTATAGTGAAAGAACGCTTTGCTCCGTTGATATTGTCCCCAATGAAGAGGGCGATAATCATAAAAATGATAGTTATAAAGGCAAATACTGCTATAAAGGGGATAAACTTGCGATAATGCGTGCGTTGAAGAAGAAATAGGACTACAGCTCCAGCTCCCAGCATCAATATATGCTTTATAATGGGCATGTAGATACCTAATCCTGTTGACACAATTTCTCTACTTGATGCACTGTATGATTCGATGATTGAGATAATCAATAGTGCAATATAAATGCCCCAAATTGACCTATCACCAATCTTAGCATGAACCAATGAGTCTTCAGAAGGTTGTTGAGGTTGTGCCTTTATTGTTGTTGTAGTTCCCAAATTTCTCTCCTCCAAACAAATTGTTATTTTTCTAATTTATGTACACAATCCTTGAATTGCTCACCGCGATCCTCATAACTCTTAAATAGGTCGAAGCTTGCGCAACAAGGAGAAAGAAGCACTGTATCTCCTTTTTCGGCAAATGCTTTACATTTCTCTACTGCCTCTTCCATGCTGCGTGCATCTGCAATAGCAGGTACTTTGGCATCGAAGAAGGTATGTAGTTTGGCATTATCTACGCCAAGACAAACGATAGCTTTTACCTTTTTAGATACGAAATCTTCTATTTCTGTGTAGTCATTACCTTTATCTTTTCCTCCAAGAATGAGGACTATTGGTTCTTTAACGCTTTCGAGTGCATACCAGCAAGAATTAACGTTAGTAGCTTTAGAATCGTTGATATATTTCACTCCGTCTATGGTTGAAACATATTCAAGACGGTGTTCTACGGCTTCAAAATCTTCAAGCGATTTACGTATTATGTCATTCTTGATATCAAGGATGCTTGCAGAAAGTCCTGCAGCCATCGAATTATAGAGGTTGTGAAGCCCTTTTAGAGCAAGCTCGTCGCGTGGCACATCCATTTCATTATTATGTGTCTTAATGATAAGTTCAGTGCCTTTTTCAATATATGCCGCAGTATTTTCCTGTTTGAATTCAGAGAAAGGATACATCTGTGCCTCAATCTTCAAGTGCTTTAACTGCTCAGCGATAATAGGATCGTCCTGCCAGAAGATGAATGAATCTTCTTGAGTTTGGTTTTGGATGATACGAAATTTAGCGGCAACATAATTTTCCATCTTATGATCATAGCGGTCAAGATGGTCGGGTGTAATATTCATCAAAACGGCAACATTTGCTTTGAAGTCATACATATTGTCGAGTTGAAAACTGCTTAATTCGATAACATATACATCGTGGTGGTCAGTAGCTACTTGGTAAGCAAGGCTTTTGCCTACATTGCCAGCAAGTCCCACATTTAGTCCTGCTTGGCGTAGAATATGATAGGTAAGAAGAGTAGTAGTGGTCTTTCCATTGCTACCGGTGATACAAACCATTTTAGCATCTGTGTAGCGCCCTGCAAATTCTATTTCAGAAACCACAGGAATGTTCTTACTATGGATTTTAACCATAATAGGTGCTGTGTCAGGAATACCAGGACTCTTTATCACCTCGTCGGCGGCAAGAATCTTGGCTTCAGTGTGGTGTTGGTCTTCCCATTCCACACCGAATTCATTTAATTTTTCTTTGTACTTTGGAGCAATAGTGCCCATATCCGACATCCAAACGTCGAACCCTTTAACTTTGGCAAGAATAGCAGCTCCAGTGCCGCTTTCCCCACCACCGAGCACTACGATACGTTTCTTTTCCATTATCGAATTTTTAATGTAACAAATGTGATTACAGCTAAAAAGATAGCAATGATAAAGAATCTCATTACAATCTTCGATTCAGGTACGGCCTTATAGGGACGCTGAATCAGTGCGTCGCCACCTTCCTTGCCAGCAATCTGGAAGTGGTGGTGTAATGGTGTCATCTTAAATACTCTCTTTCCTACTCCAGTAGCTTTCTTAGTGTACTTGAAATAGGCCACTTGAATCATTACTGAGAGGTCTTCTACAAAGAATATAGCGCATAAAATAGGAATAAGCAATTCTTTGCGAATAAGGATGGCAAAAACAGCGATAATACCGCCGAGGGTCAAACTTCCCGTATCACCCATAAATACTTGGGCAGGGAAGGAATTATACCAGAGGAAGCCAATTGTTGCGCCGATGAATGCTGCCGCATAAACCACCAGCTCCGAGCTGCCTGGGATATACATTATATTAAGATAGGTGGAGTATATCACATTACCACCTAGATAGCACATTATGGCAAGTGCCAGGCCTATAATCGCCGAAGTGCCGGTGGCAAGACCATCGAGTCCGTCGGTGAGGTTTGCTCCGTTGCTCACGGCTGTGATTACGAAAATCGTTACTAATATGAATACAACCCAACCACCAGTTTTGGCATTATCACCCATCCATTTAGTAAGAGAACTATAGTCAAAGTTGTTGTTTTTGACAAATGGGATGGTGGTTTGAGTGGATTTTATATTTTCCGTCTTATGCTCAATTACAATCTCATGGCTCTCCTTGTTGAGAATTTCTACGTTTTCACGCATCACGATTGCGGGGCTTAGATACATTGTAAGACCTACGATTATTCCTAATCCCACTTGTCCCACAATCTTGAATTTTCCCTTTAATCCTTCTTTGTCGTGATGAGCAACCTTAATATAGTCGTCAGCAAATCCTAAAGAACCGAGCCATAAGGTGGATACAATCATTAGCAGCATATACACATTGTCGAGTTTGCCCACTAGCAAACAAGGAACGAGTATAGAGATAATAATAATCACACCACCCATGGTAGGTGTGCCTTTTTTGCTCATCTGTCCTTCAAGACCAAGATTCCTGACTATTTCGCCAACTTGCATAAGTTGCAGTTTGTCGATTATTTTTCGTCCTATCACCATTGCGATGAAAAGAGACAGTATAAGGGCTGCTCCCGACCTGAATGTCAGGTAGTCCATTAAACGTGCTCCAGGCACGTCATATTGTTCTAAAAATTTAAATAGGGAATAGAGCATATTCTGTCAAATTATTTTTCGTCTTTAAAAATCTCCTGCAATACCTCCTTATCATCGAAATGGTGCTTTACACCTTCTATTTCTTGATAATCTTCGTGCCCTTTGCCAGCTACAAGCACCACATCTCCAGCTTGTGCTAATTGTGTAGCTGTGCGGATGGCTTCTTTTCTATCTGTGATTTTTAAAGTGTGTTTGCGAGCTTCAGCATCAAGACCCTCTGCCATATCATGGAGAATGTCTTCCGGCTTTTCAAAGCGTGGATTATCTGAAGTGAGGATTAGTTTGTCGCTTCTCAAAGCAGCTTCCTTAGCCATTATAGGGCGTTTCCCCTTATCGCGGTTTCCTCCAGCTCCCACTACTGTGATAATGCGTCCTGTGTTTCCTATAACCTCCTTAATCGAATTAAGAACATTTATAAGAGCATCAGGCGTGTGTGCGTAGTCAACGATAGCAGTGTAGCCAAGAGACGAGATAAGAGTTTGGAATCTTCCTGCCACGGGTACTAATTGACTCATTGCCACGAGAACCTCTTCCTCAGGAAATCCCAAAAGAATAGAAGCACCATATACTGATAACAAATTATATGCGTTGAATTTCCCTGTGAACATCACTTCCACGTCGCGACCATTTATTTCTAATGATGTGCCATTAAGTCTGCTTTCGATAATTTTGCCTTTGAAATCAGCAATATCACGAAGTGAATAAGAGTATTTTTTTGCTGCAGTGTTCTGCAACATATATAATCCGGCCTTATCATCGATATTCACAATAGCAAACGCATCTTTGGGAAGAGCATCGAAGAACATTTTCTTAGCGTTCATGTAATTCTCCACAGTTTTGTGATAATCCAGATGGTCACGGGTCAAGTTAGAGAAAATGCCACCCTTAAATGTAAGTCCGTCAATTCTGTGCTGAACGCAAGCGTGAGAGCTTACTTCCATAAATGCATATTCACATCCTGCTTCCACCATTTCATGGAGAAGCTTGTTTAATGATAGGTGGTCGGGAGTGGTTTGTTCAGCTACTGTAGCTGTTTTGTCTACGATATTCTTTACGGTAGATAATAAGCCGGCCTTGTGCCCTAGCAACTGTGCCATTTCATAAAGCAGTGTGGCAGTTGTGGTCTTGCCGTTTGTGCCTGTTACACCTACGAGTTTTAATTTCTGCGATGGTCTGTCATACCATTCTGATGCAAGATGAGCTAGAGCGATCGTGCTATCCTCTACAACTATATAGCACACATCGTCCTTGATTTCTTTTGGTAATGTTTCACAAACAACAGCTTTACATCCTTTAGCAACAACATCTGGAATGAAAGAATGGGCATCCACTGCGACGCCTTTCACTGCAATAAACAGACTTCCTTCTGCTGCTTTGCGTGAATCACACACCACGTCGGTGATAGCCAAATCTGTAGTGCCTTTAACCTCTTTCACTGAGATAGCACCAATAAGATCTTTTAAATTCTTTGTCATAATTAAATCTTCAAGATAAGATTAATGATTTGTCCTTTTTTATAAGCGGAACCTGCGGGAATGCTTTGTGCAGACACATATCCGGTTCCTTGAATGCGTACAGTCAGGCCATGGCCCTCGAGTTCTGCAACAGCTTCTTTTACGCTGAAGCCAATCACGTTTGGTACTCCACCATTCTTAACTGGAGCCGGGCTCTTGAATTTCTTTGGGTGAGTGACACCGAAATTATGAGTAGCAATATTTTTCCAGTTAGGATTATTAGTGGCATATAGAGTGGTGGAGTTGTCATGCTTCACCTCATTATTATTAGCCTTAAATATAGAATTATTATTCAACAATCCCTTAGAATATAGTTTTAATGCGATATTTTTAAGAACCATACCGCTACATCTTGCTGCACCTCTGTCGCCACCTTTCATAAGTACGATACAGGAATACTTCGGATGGTTGAAAGGAAAGAATCCACAAAATGCATATCTTTTTTTAGCAGAGTACTGCCCATCTTCAATTGTATAGCACGTTCCAGTCTTTCCTACTATCTCCACATTGTCATCTTTTAGTACTCGTGCAGTACCATGGTCGCTCCACACCACATCATGAAGCATTATTCGTAGCTTCTGGGCGTTGACAGGGGAGCATACCTGCTGACGAATATAGCTAATTGGAACGATAGAATCAACTACGTCATCGTGACAGAGTTGTTTCACTAGGCGAGGACGAACATACTTACCGTCATTGGCGATGGCATTATACATAGCCAATGTGCAAATAGGAGGTATTCGGGTGCTATATCCAAATGCCATTCTTGAAAGCCCAATTCTACCTGGGTTGTCACTTCTAAGACTATCTATTTTTGGAATTTCCTCTCCAGCTATGCCCATGTGTAGTGGTTCGAAAAAGCCCATTCCTTTAAGACGATGATAGAATAGACCCGGTGTTTGGGCATATTTCTTCAATATGATTTTTGCCATTCCAATATTTGAGGAAGATCCAATTACTTGGCGCACAGGCATTGAAGCTGCTCCGTGGGCATCGGTGATGGGACGTCCTCCCGCATAGGCGAAGGAAGTTCCTGTTGTTATCACTTCGTTGATATTGTTAACAATGCCGTCTTCAAGGGCTATCATCATAGAAATTGGCTTCATAACAGAACCTGGCTCATAACCAAGCACAGCATTATTGCGCCCTTCAACATAGTCATTGAAACTCTTGTTCCATTCAAGGTTTGAAATAGCCTTTATCTCACCTGTAGATACTTCCATAAGAATTGCGCTTCCCCATTCAGCCCCAGTTTCTTGGCACATCTTGTAAAGTTCTTCCTCTACGATGTCTTGCAGCCCCACGTTGATGGTAGTCATAATGTCGTAACCTTTCATAGCTGGGGTGCTTTCCCATGGGGAAATGGAATTTGTAAGTTGTATCTTGGTGGCTTTGCCCGGTTTGCCATAGAGAAGCGAGTCAAGCGCCTTCTCTAGACCGGCAACTCCATGGTGGGTTTTGCGAATAGAATCTTCTCCTACTATACCGATACTTCGTGCTGCCATAGACCCGTAAGGTTTGCTTCTACGCATTTTAGTCTCGGTGTATAGGCCGTTTTTATTCTTTCTTAGGTTGAAGAAAGGAAAGTCCTTTAGTCGAGTATATTCTCCGTGAGAAAGATTGTCGTAAAGACGGAATGCCTTATTCTTTTTTTCTGCTTCGAATTGACATTTAAGTATTTTGTACCATTCTTTTGCAGTACGAGGATTTTTCTTTTGGCTGAACAAAGCTAAGCTGTCGCAAAGCGCATCAAGCTTCTTGTTGAATTCTTTCTTGTCGAAACCTTCTGCACTCCAGTCTATGCGCACTGTGTAAAAATGAAGATTAGCAGCAAGTACCGAGCCATCGTCGGCAAGAATCTTACCTCTTTCTGGTTCGATATCTATTACTGACGAAAGAGTGGTTTCTGCCCTTTTGTTCCATTCGCTTGCATGAAGTATTGTAGTGTTGGCCAGCTTGTAAATAATTCCAGCCGCGAAAAACAAAATAACACCGCTTATTATAGCAAATCTGGTAATAATATGTTTCTTATTATTCTGCTTCATTTGCCTGAAAGTTTATAGGGTGGCTGATCAGGAGCTGTAAGATTCACTTTAGTAGTGTCTATTAGGTCTCTCATGCGTGTTTCTCTTGTCTGAGACTTGAATTCAGAACTTGCCTTCACGTAATCAGTTTTTACGTTGTTCAATTCATTTGAAAGAGAAATAATCTTCTGCATACGCATTTGGCAGGTGTATTTTGTGGAGATATAGACAACAGCAATCACAAGCGCAAGGGTAATCATCACCCAGTGCTTAATGAAGAAGTTGAAAGAAACCAGTCGTCCCTGAACAACCTTCTTCAAAATGTTGTCATTCTTCTTCTTTTTAATTACTTCTGCCATATAGTTTATATCTTTCTAAGCTTCAATCAAAATACCGATTATAATTTTTCCGCGATCCGGAGCTTTGCACTTCTTGAGCGAGGGTTTCGTTCAATTTCTTCATCCGAAGGCGCTATCACTTTGTTGTTTATGAGTTTGAAAGGAGTGTTTATTCTTCCGTAGAAATCTTTGTCCACTTTTCCTTCCATGTTTCCACTTTTGAAGAAATTCTTTACTAGACGGTCTTCAAGTGAGTGGTAAGTGATTATTGCTAGTCGGCCACCAGGCTTCATAACTTTAAGTGCCTGTGTGAGTAGCGATTTTAATGAGCTTATTTCGTCGTTAACTTCGATGCGTAGTGCTTGGAAAACTTGAGCCAACTCTTTTTTTTCTTGAGATGCCTTGATGAAAGGCTTAATTACGGCGAGAAGTTGGTCGGTAGTCTCAATAGGCGCGATAGCTCTAGCTTTTACAATGGCTGAAGCTATTCTTCTTGATGATTTCAATTCTCCAAAGAGATATAGTATGTCGGCTAGCTTTTCTTCGGAATAGTTGGCGATTATCCAACGGGCGTCTTTACCTCCTTTGCGGTTCATTCTCATATCGAGCGTGCCATCAAATCTGAAAGAGAAACCACGGTCTTTGTCGTCGAAATGATGAAAAGACACTCCTAAATCCGCTAAAATACCATCCACTGCGTCAACCTTATAGAAGTGCATGAAATTCGATAGAAAAGCGAAGTTTCCATATACGAAAGTGAATCGAGGATCATTGATTCTATTGGCATATGCATCTTCATCTTGATCCATGCCGAAGAGATGTCCATTTTCGCCTAAGCAGTCAATGATTCCGCGAGAATGGCCGCCACCCCCGAAAGTTACATCCACATAGGTGCCGTCTGGTTTGATATTCAAACCTTCGATACATTCAGGTAGTAATGCCGGGATGTGGTATGCTGGATTATTCATTTTCTATTCTTTGGATTATTTTAAAACTGCTGAAAAATCAGGGAATTAAAGTGAAATTTATATAAAATAAAATTGTCTTTTATTCCGATGTAAAGTTATGCATTATTCTTGTGAATTTACAAATTGAAATTCGCCTTTTTTACACATTAATATAAAAAAGTTATTAACAACCTTTCGACCCTCGAATTAATGGGCTGTCTAAAGATTGTAAATTTGGAATCATTTGCAAATGTAAACCAGATGTGCCACGAAAAGCAGTGGCTAATGTTCAATTTAATAGAGAAATAGTGATTAATTAGTGAAATTATGGACATGGTGCAAATGCCAAAAAGATGCCTAAAGAACTTAACTTCAGGCATCTTTTAGTTTTATAAGAGTATTTTTTGCTGAGAAATATTACTTATATCCCTCAAGATATTTTGCAAGGTCTTTCACTCCCTCGGTTGCCTTTTTGTTGATGATTGTAAGAGGATGAGTGGTGTGAACGTTAGCAGGATTTGGGTCGATGTAGGAAATTGGCACCCCAGGTTTTACATAGTTAAGCAAACTAGCAGCAGGATAAACCACAAGTGATGTACCGATTACTACAAAAATATCGGCTTCTTGTGCTAGTTCTACTGCTTTTTCGAAATTAGGTACTGCTTCTTGGAAAAATACTATATTTGGTCGCACCAAATCACCATGATTGTCCCGTGTGTCGAGAGTGGTTGTGAGAGGATCTGGCATTCCTGTGAGTTGGCTGGAGGGTAGTGTATAAACACGTTCTGGATGTTTCATGGAGCGAACTTGCATCAATTCTCCATGTAGGTGAAGCACATTCTTGCTACCTGCACGTTCATGAAGATCGTCCACATTTTGTGTTATCACCTCTACGTCAAAGTCTTTCTCTAGGTCTTTAAGCGCAGCATGAGCCGCATTTGGTTCGATATTTTGAAGTTTCTTTCTCAGATTGCTATAGAATTGATGAATAAGAGCTGGGTCAGCTTCAAAACCATCGGCACTTGCAACTTGCATAACGGGATATTTATCCCATAATCCGCCAGCATCACGATAGGTGCTCATGCCGCTTTCGGCACTTATTCCAGCACCTGTAGAAATAACTATCTTCTTCATTCTGCCTTAATTAAATTGGTTAAGCAACAATTTCATTAGTGGTTTGTTTAATTTTATTATCCAAAGAACTAAAAAATCAAAGCTATATTCACAAATTTAATATTTTTTATTCAAAATATAGCAAACATAATTATATTTAACTCTACCTTTGCATATGATAGCCCTAGGGTTATTGTAATGTGAAGACAACAACAAATTTTTATGGATAAATTAAGTTATGCATTAGGCCTGAGCATTGGATACAATTTCCGTGGGGCAGGAGTGAAAGAACTCAATTGTGATGATTTCGCAGCAGCATTAAAAGCTGTGTATGAGGATAGTGAGAAATCAATGACTCTAGAAGAGGCAAAGGAAATCGTTAATGATTACTTTGCTAAAGTTGATCAAGAAAACAGCGAGCTTGCTGAAAAAGCAGGAAAAGAATATTTAGCAGAAAATGCTAAGCGTGAAGGTGTGAAAATGACAGCAACAGGTCTCCAATATCAAGTGATAGAAGAGGGTACTGGAGCTATGCCTACAGCTACTGATTCAGTAACCGTTCACTACACAGGAGCTCTTATTGACGGTAAAGTATTTGATAGCTCAGTAGAACGTGGAGCACCTGCCACTTTTGGTGTAAACCAAGTGATACCAGGATGGACTGAAGCACTTCAAATGATGAAGGAAGGCGCTAAGTGGCGTTTGTTTATTCCATCAAGTCTTGGTTACGGACCTCAAGGAGCTGGCCCAATTCCACCAAATTCTACGTTGGTTTTTGATGTGCATTTGATTAAAGTAGAAAAATAAAAAGACAGAAATTATATAAATAATTAAATTATTATGAAAAAATTACTAGTAATTGTTGCTGCAGCTTTGAGCTTGACTCCTGCTTTGGTAAGTTGCGGTGGTAGCAGCAATAGCAATTTGAAAACTCCAGAAGATTCATTGGCATTCTACCTTGGACAAACTTGGGGTTACGGTGTAGCTGGAGAATTGAAACAAGGACCAGACTCAGCTAAATTCAACAAGGCTCAATTCATGAAAGGTCTTGAGGTTGTTATGAACGCTGATACTGCTGATGCTAGCTTCCTACAAGGAATTGGCGTTGGTCTTAATTTCCAACAAAATCTTAAAGGTCTAAAAGAATCTCGTAAGATTAACATTGATGCAAAAGTATGGCTTGCTGCATTCAAGAAAGCTTTTATGAGCGATTCTGTTAAGGATCCTAATGCTAACCAATTGATTGTTCAAGATCTTGTAAAGAAGATTAGCGAACAAGCAAGAGCAAAAGACCCTAAAGCTGTTGAGAATAAAAAAGCTGGTCAAGCTTATATCAATAAAGTAGCTAAAGAACCAGGCGTTCAAAAAACTGCTAATGGTGTTTATTATAAGGTAGTTAAAGAAGGAACTGGAAGCAAATTCAAACCTACAGACGTAGTTATGGTTAAATATGAAGGCAAGCATATCAATGGCCAAGTATTTGACAATGGTCAAGGTCGTGAAGTTCCAATGTCACCTCAAGGAGTAGTTCCTGGAATGGCTGAAGCTCTTCAAATGATGAGCCCAGGTGCACACTATATCATTTATATTCCAAGCGAACTTGCATATGGTATTGAAGGTGCTGGTCCTATCCAACCAAACGAAACTCTTATTTTCGATGTTCAAACTATTGGATTGCAACCACAAGCTGCTCCTCAAGCACAAGGAGCTCCTGTTAAATAATCAATAGATTAAAAATATCTAAAGACCGCATTTGGATTTTATCCTTATGCGGTTTTTCTTTTAAAATACCCAACCAAAAGTTGTATATTTGCCCCCAACGAAATATTTCAAATAAATCAGGATATATTATGAAAAAAATTTTTGGAGTCATAGCGTTGATGCTTATGTTCTCTTTTGCATCACAAGGTGCTGAAAATGAAGTGAAACTTACCACTGCCAACGATTCCCTTTCTTATTTTTACGGGAAAATGGTGGGATACGGAGTGTCAGGAGATTTAACTCATGGTCCAGATTCTGCCAGAGTTAGCAAAGACGAAGTAATCAAAGGAATGAAGGTGGTTTTAGACGCTGATACATCAAATATTGGATTCCTTCGTGGCCTTGAATTGGGTAACGCCTTCAAATCTATGATGAAGGGAATGAAACAAAGAGATAATGTGGATTTGAATGAAAAGCTTTTCTTAGATGAGTTCTATAAGGCTTTCTTAGATAAAAAAGCACAAAATCCACAAGAGTATCAAGGTTTAGTTATGCAGTTAATGACTAAAATGTCGGATGATGCGAAAGCTAAAGTAGCCGCTGAAAATAAACAGAAAGAAGAAGCCTTTTTTAAAGAATTACTTAAGGATTCCTCAGTAAAGAAAACCGATAGTGGAGTATGCTATAAAGTGATTGCAGCCGGCGACGGCAAGGTGTTTAATCCTGCTGATAAGATACTTGTTAAATATGAAGGCAAGCATATCAACGGTGATGTATTCGATAAGAGCAAGGATGGTCCAGTGCCAATGACACCAGGTCATGTGATACCAGGTTTCGGTGAAGTCTTAAAGATTATGAGCCCAGGCGCTCACTATATTATTTACATCCCTGCTGACCAGGCATATGGAAATCGTGGTGCAGGACCTATCAAACCCGGAGAAACTCTAATATTTGATGTTGAGACTACAGGTGTGATGCCTGCTGAGCCTAAAGCAGAAGTAAAGCCTAACACTGAAAGTACACAAGTTAAGACAACACCAGCAAAACAACCTGCGAAGACAAAGAATACTAAGAAATAATATCGGCAATTAGTATTTTCAGATACTATAATCTGACAAACTTCTATCCTCGAATGAAAAAAATGCATTTTCTTCGAGGATTTTTTGTTGAAATGTCTAATATATTGAGAAAAAAAACACAAATTGTTATGATTGTGATTTGATAATAAAAAAAATGCTATATATTTGCATAAAAGTAATTAAAGCTATCTTCATGGAAAAAATTGACAATCTTGATAGAAAAATTCTTGAGATAATTATGAAAAATGCCCGCATTCCTTCAAAGGACGTTGCTTTGGAATGTGGAGTTTCACGCGCTGCAATACATCAGCGTATTCAACGCATGATAGATATGAACGTCATTACTGGCTCAGGCTATAATGTTAATCCTAAAGTATTGGGATACACCACATGTACTTATGTGGGAGTGAAACTTGAGAAAGGTTCAATGTATCGCCAAACTGTTATAGAGCTTGAGAAAATTCCAGAAATTGTTGAATGTCACTTCACCACAGGACCTTACACTATGCTTGTTAAACTGTATGCTCGCGATAACCAACATCTTATGGAATTGCTTAATGACAAAATCCAGCATATCGCAGGAGTTACCGCTACAGAGACACTTATTTCTCTTGAGCAAAGTATGAATCGTGAAATCCCTATTCAATACGAAGCAAAATAAGGATTAGACAACGATTAAGAATTAATGACGCCAGGTTCTTTTTAAAGTTCCTGGCGTTATGTTTATATATCTTCAGTATAAAAAGGAAGCCTTGTGGGAGGCTCTTACGGCTTTACACCAATGAAACGAAGCTTTCCTCGTCAATAAATTTTCCGCACGGTTATGGGCTTTAAAATAAGTCTACGATATTTAAGGAGCGAATGAGCTAAACTACAAAAAAGAGAGAGTATTCCCTTATAGGAAACACTCTCGTATGGTGGTTAATTGAGGGAGACTTTTATTTGCCGATGATATTAATGTTTACTGCATTAAATCCGCGGGCTCCTCTTTCTATGTCGAATGTTACTTTATTGCCTTCAGCGATGTCGCTTGGGGCTGCAGAAATGTGGAAGAAGTATTTCTGTCCGTCTGCTAGATTTTTGATGAATCCGTAGCCCTTTAAGCCATTGAAGAGGTCCACTATTCCGGTGGTAGGCTCTTCTACGATATCCTCTTGCTTTGGGGTTGACACTTCGATGTCTTCCAAATCAATTTCTGTCTTCACCTGTTCTGGTGGAGTATCGTGGAATTTTCCGTTTTCATCTACATAGGCTATCATGTCCTCGAAAGAACTTGTGCCCGATGACTTGCGCTCTTCTTTGCGCATCTGCTTTTCTTTGCGACGTTGCTCCTTGAGCTTTTCGCGGTCGCGCTTTCCTGATGTTACTCTTTTTGTCATTAAATTATTTTAGTCAGTATTTAAATTACTGCATTAAGTTTTCTTCCCGTCAATCTTTGGATATTCCTTATCATTGGCTTTTCTTCCTGTGAACAGAAAGTCAGTGCCACTCCGCTATTCCCTGCACGTCCAGTACGTCCGATACGGTGCACATAGGTTTCAGGTACATCCGGAAGGTCGTAGTTGATCACCATATCCAGATTCTGGATGTCTATACCTCGAGAGGCAATGTCAGTAGCTACAATAATATTGGTCTTGCCAGATTTAATGTTGCCTAAGGCTCTTTGTCGAGCGCCTTGCGACTTATTGCCATGAATGGCTTCGCAGGGTATTCTGTGCTTATTGAGAGCTCTAGCTATCTTGTCTGCACCATATTTAGTGCGAGAGAATATAAGTACCGATTTTCCTTCTTCATGACCCAGTATATCAAAACGCAGATTTATCTTTTGAGGCTTTTCCACCATGAATAATTTTTGATCGATGGTGTCAACTACTGATGATACTGGAGCAACTTCTACCTTTGCTGGATTAACGAGTAGTGAACGTGATATTCTTTCCACTTCATTAGGCATAGTCGCAGAAAATAGCATTGTCTGCTTAGTCTTTGGTAGCAATGGAAGGATGCGGCGTATGTCGTGTATAAATCCCATGTCAAGCATTCTATCAGCTTCGTCAAGCACGAAATGTGTGAGAGCAGAAAGATTGATAAAACGCTGGTTTATCAAATCCAGAAGTCTTCCAGGAGTGGCAATAAGGATATCTACACCTTGCTTCAATCTTTCCACTTGCGGTCTTTGCGATACACCTCCAAGAATTACAGTGTGACGTAGTGGAGTATTTTTGCCATAGTCACGAAATGCTTCATCAATTTGTATCGCCAGTTCGCGAGTAGGAGTGATTATAAGTGCCTTTATTGCTCTTTTTGTCTTCTTCTCCGGCTTAGGGGCCTTCATCAATAATTGGATTATCGGAATAGCAAAAGCTGCAGTTTTCCCTGTGCCAGTTTGAGCCAACCCAAGAACATCTTTCCCAGTTAATGCCACAGGAATAGCCTGTTGCTGAATAGGGGTGGGTGAAGAGTAATTCTTGTCGGCAAGAGCCTTCATTATTGGCTCTGATATATTTAAATCTTTGAATTTCATAATAAATAATAAAAATGCGTCACAATATCTATAGTCGAGTCTGGTGCATCTACGCATTACTCACGCCTGATATGTGCGTCTGTAGTAAAAAATAGTGGAGGATTAAATTGGTGTGCTGAATAAAAGATAGTCGCCTGAGCGAGTTTCAGTGCCTGGGAGAAGTGTACACCATATAGCCTTATGTCAGGGAGAGCTTATCAGCTGTCGGGTAAGATTGACATAGCTACAAACAATAATGAAGCATCTCGGAAATGATGCCGTCGCTGTTGTTCCTCCAAACAATGGTGAAGATAATGATGTCTGATTTTGGAAGGGCCAAATCCACATTTCAGAGTATGCGGAAATATACATCCATAATTAAGATTTCAGAATTAACCCTATTGTTTATCGATGCAAAGATACGGCAAAAGCGTGTGTAATCCTAATTATTATCATAAATAATACCGCACCACCTAATATCATAGTATTGGATGATGCGGCTATATGTCGAGATACTAAGAGTAGTTTAAACGCTAATTGTTGCTTTTTATTACACGTTCCCCATTAGCATCCAGGCACATTACTTTATATGTGTAATTAGAGTATTTCATACTCTTTATAGTAAGACTTTGGCCTAAATCAAGGTCCTCAAATGTGGTCGCCGAATACGTGGAAGTGACGGGCACGATTATGTGGAGTCAAGTTCTGGAAACTATCGCGACTCAAGTGGCCGACGTTATAACCGCCTATAATATTCCCTCGCACTTTATGAAGCGTATTTTGTGGTAGGGCTCCAATGTTGGCTAAAAGACAATGTTCATGTTAATGCCCATTTCACCATTGGAATAATACGGCATACCAGCAATGACAGGTTTCGACTCGTCCTTTTTGTTGGCCGATTTCTTAAATATTTTGGGATATAGCCAGTAAGATAGCTTTGTGCTCATCATGCCAATGCATGCACCAGCTATCACGTCATTCAAATAATGACGGTTGTTGTAGATTCTAAGATAGCCGGTGGTAGCTGCAATGGCGTAGCCAGTATATCCTATCCATGGCGACACGTCTTTATACTCCTTATAAAGGAATTCGGCACCCATGAATGCAGTAGCCGTATGTCCCGACGGGAACGAATTATTAGTGCTTCCATCGGGTCTTCTCTCGCGGAAGGAATATTTCATTGAGTTTACAATCAAGCCCATTGTAGCATAGGACATAGCTAGAATGATAGTTCTGTCTTTGAAAGAATGCTTGCCTTTGAGCCCAATAAGATTCAGCCCATATACTGATACTATCTGTGAATATTGTAGATAGTTATCAACTTTTATTTGCTCACCGCTTCTTCGTGTGATGGTTCCCTGAATATTTTCTTTTTGCCGATTCAACCACTCGTTCTTAGCGCTAAGAGCGCAGAAGCCTACCACCACAGTTGGAATCACTACGCTGGTTAACCTCAATTTATAAGGATTACTTAGGCTACGTTCCACTGGATTAGTAAAATGTAAGCTATCCTCGATTTCTTCTGCTTGAGCTTGAAATAAGCAGATTAAAATAAGATAGAGCACAATTAATAGTTTAATTGTGCTCATTTTGAAAAGAATCTCCATTAACTTAAACTAGCTTAATGTGATCAATGAAAAATTTCTGCTGCAAAAAAACTACCGGAGAAACCTAATTATTACAATCTCATATATTCGTCTAGTTTGAATATAATTAGACTGAAATAAGAGAGAGTAATAAATAGGTAATATTAATAACAATTTAGTGGAGAACATCGCAGCTTTAAATTTTCTTAATTAAAATAAGATTAAAGTTTATATTGCAAACGCACGTATGCCGATTTCCCCCTACTAAAATATTCAAAAAAAGAAAAGTTTCTTTTCCATAAAAATAAGATTAAGCATAAAAATATATTATATCAACTTAAATATACTCGGTTGTGACTACTAAACGCCAAATATAGATTATATTCTGATACACATCAATTATTTAGAGTAGATTGTTCAAAAAATATTTATTACCATGGACTTTATATGAAATAGAAAATTTATTTTGGTTACTTCCGCTTGTAATAACAATCGTATTTTGGTACTGAACTAGGGTTTCAATATTCTAAAAAAGCAAAAAATTCTGATTTCGAGGAGAAATCAGAATTTCGATTGTGGTGCCACCAGGAATCGAACCGGGGACACAAGGATTTTCAGTCCTTTGCTCTACCAACTGAGCTATGGCACCATCGTTGTTTTGCGAGTGCAAAGATAGGGCAAAGTTTTTAATCTCGCAAGTGTTTCAATGCAAAAAGGACTCTTTAATATCAAATTTGTTATCATAATAGCGTAAAAATGTGAATTTTTAGGCTTGATAAATATCATTTAATCAGCAGAATAGTAGATTGTGGCGTTTTTTGCTCTGCCAAGTACAAAAGCAGCGGGGAAATTGGAATCTGCTTTATTGGTGGTGTGCAGCATGCTGATTATATCCAATTTGTCCTTTCCGAGCATCGGCACCAACAACGGACTGTCATTGAGAATAAGCCTTGGGGTCATTGAGACGCGCTTTTGGTGATTTACGGGATGTTCTGAAGTGATGTAAAGCGATTGGCTGTCAATAGCCGCTTCGTCGCCAGGGAAAAGAGATGCTGTGTGCCCATCGGTGCCTATTCCTAATATGATTGCATCGAAATGGGGGGTGCCATTAATTGTTGGTAGGTGTGTGGCTACGATGTGGGCATATCGAATGGCTTCCTCTTGAGGGTTGTTTTCTCCCTTTATGCGGAATACTTGAGTGGGAGATATTGTAAGAGGGTCGAAAAGTAGTCTTCGTGCGTAACAAAAGTTGCTATCTTCTTCATAAGGTTCAACGCAACGCTCATCGACCCAATAGAATCTTACTAGCTCCCAATCGATTGTTTGGTCATATTCTGTCACCCAGAACCGAAACATGCGTTTGGCAGTGGTGCCACCAGATAGTGCGAGATTAAAAATTTCTTTCCCTGCCATGAGTTTAACTAATTCTTCTGTCATCTCACGCAAGGCTTCTTTTGCGTTATCAAACTCTAGAATCTTCATGATATGGTCTTTTTTTGTATTTCACATGGGCATCCATATTCAGGAATTTCCAAGCTTTCTCGTTCTTTAGGCCCATTCTCACCCTTAGAATAGTGATAGAGGCCCTTTGAGCCGCTTTCTCTCCAGTGGGCAAGGATTGAGTCGATAAACGACCAACTTGCCTCTAATGCGTCGCTACGGGCATAAAGAGTGGAGTCGCCAAGCATGGCGTCAAGGAGTAATCGTTCGTAGGCATCGGGCAATCTTTCCGATGAAATGGAGTTATATCGGAAATCCATTCCTACCTGTCGTACCTCAAATCCTGCTCCCGGTACTTTTAAACCGAATTGCAAAGTGATATGTTCATCAGGCTGAATTCTAATTGTGAGTTTATTGCACGAATTGCCTGAGCATTGCCCTAGAAAGTATTGTTGGGGGGTATTCTTGAAGTTTACAACTATTTCGGAAACCTTCTCAGGTAGATTTTTGCCAGTATAAATATAGAAAGGAACACCATTCCATCGCCAATTATCTAGAAAAACCTTCATTGCCACATAGGTTTCGGTAGTGGATGACGGGTTTACGTCTTTTTCTGTTATATAACCTTGGTATTGTCCTCTCACTACATATTTGTCGATTTCATTGGGTGAAAACTTGCGAGTTGAACGGAATACTTTAGCAATCTCGTCGCGAATAGGTTCGGGATCGAAAGCTGATGGTGGCTCCATTGCCGTGAAAGCCATTAATTGCATAAGATGGTTTTGAACCATGTCACGTAAGGCTCCAGCATTGTCATAATATTTTCCACGCCGTTCTACTCCGAGTGTTTCGGATGCGCTTATTTCGATGGAATCGATATAATTTCTATTCCACAGTGGCTCGAAGATACCATTTGAGAACCTAAGGACTAGGATGTTTTGCACGGTTTCTTTTCCCAAGTAGTGGTCTATACGGTAGATGTCGCTTTCGTTGAAGATTGCCGCAAGTTGGCGGTTTAGCTTCTTGGCAGAGTCAAGACTTGTTCCGAAAGGCTTTTCTACAATTATTCTTCTCCAACCGCTTGGTGATGATGCTTCGTTCATTCCATTTTCTTGAAGGAAGGCTGGAATGCGCTCATACATCACTGGAGGGGTAGCAAGATAATATAGGATTCTATCATCAAGAGAATTCTTATGCTGAAGCTCGATAATACGATTCTTTAGTTTCTGATATTCGGCAGAGGAATTAGAGTCAAAAGAAATATAATGGACCTTATCAAGGAAAGAACTGATGCATGAATCGGTGTAATCGGTTTGGCTGAAAGATTTCTCCATGCTAGGCCTCATGGCTTCGCGATAGCTCTCATCAGTAAATTCAGAACGACCGGTGCCTAGAACTGCAAAATTTGCGGGGAGCAATCCTTTTGCATGAAGTTCGCAAAGAGCCGGGAGTAATTTGCGCTCGGTCAAGTCGCCAGAAGCACCGAAAATAACTAATAATTGACTTTCAATTACCTTCATAGTTTTGAAATTTAGAGAAATTAAGCATTGTATGAACCTGACACTGTGTCGCCTCCCTCTCCAGTCCAATTTGTGTGGAAGAAGCGTCCGCGTTCAGAGTCTCGACGCTCATATGTGTGTGCCCCAAAATAGTCGCGTTGAGCTTGCAGAAGATTAGCGGGAGAATCGGTTGTGCGTAGTCCATCGAAATAAGAAAGAGCCGAATTCATCGTAGGAATTGCTATCCCGTGAAGGGCTGCATCTGCAACAACTTTGCGCCAAGACGGCAATGCTTTTGTTATTTGTAAAGCGAAATAGCTATCAAAAAGCAGGTTGTTTAAGCGCTTTTCTTTTTTATAAGCTTCAGTTATTTTCTTTAGGAAGGATGATCTGATAATGCAGCCATTTCTCCAAATTTTTGCGATAGTACCGAGATTTAATCCCCATTCATAGTGTTTTGATGCGCTATGTAAGAGTGAGAACCCTTGGGCATAGGAAACAATCTTTGAAGCGTAAAGAGCCAGTCGCAAGTCGTCTATAGTGAATAGAGGGGATTGCTCATTTTGGGTACCAGAGTATATGGCTTCAGCACGTTGACGAGATTCAAGCATGACCGATAGCGAGCGAGCGTGTACGGCTTCAGTAATTAGAGTCATAGGGTTACCTTCGTCTAGGGCTGCTATTGCGCTCCATTTGCCAGTACCTTTTTGGCCAGCTACATCAAGAATATTGTCTATAAGCCAAGACCCATCTTTGTCGCGGTGGTGCATGATTTCTGCCGAAATTTCAACGAGGAAGCTGTTAAGCTCAGTTTCATTCCATTTAGAGAAAGTGTGGCCCACCATATCATTGTTCATATGCAAACGGTGCTTCATTAGCGCATAGGACTCAGCAATGAGCTGCATATCGCCATATTCTATGCCATTGTGCACTGTTTTAACGAAATGTCCTGCGCCGCCTTTCCCCATCCATTCGCAGCATGGAGCTCCGTTTTCATCATCGATTTTAGCCGATATATCTTGTAATATTTTCTTGACTTTCTTCCAAGCCTCCTCTGAGCCTCCAGGCATTATAGATGGTCCATGAAGTGCTCCTTGCTCGCCGCCAGATACTCCGGTTCCAATAAAATACATACCATGACTTTCCAATAATTTCACACGTCGTTCAGTGTCGTGGAAGTCGGAGTTGCCACCGTCGATAATTATATCGCCTGGATCCATGAAAAGAAGCAGTTGCCCAATCAGTTCATCGACAGGAGTCCCTGATTTAACCATCATCATTATGCGTCGCGGAGTCTTAACACTTTCCATAAGTTCGGCTATGGTGTGCGTGCCAATAAATTTCTTCCCTTTGCCGCGGTTGTTGATAAAATTATCCACAACGTTAGGACCGCCCTTTAACTGACGGTTATATACAGCCACCTTATAACCGTGGCTCTCAATGTTTACAGCAAGGTTTTCTCCCATCACTGCAAGTCCTATCAATCCTATATCAGCTTTCATCTTTTATCCTTATTATATTAAAATTTTTGTAAAGGTATTATTTAACAGGTTGCCTCTCAATGGCTATTTTTCCTATCTAAATAACAATATTGCCCTTGGATATTCCTAGCATCAATTGTAAAATAGTTGAGTAGATAGTCAAAGTTGAAGCCTAAGGCTCAACTCTATACCTCTCGATTGCTCAATTTCTCAACGATTATTTCTATCTTTGCAAAAAATATTTTATTTAGACATAATATGGAAAAGAAATTTGCACGAACTCTCGTCACCACAGCGTTGCCTTATGCCAACGGCCCAGTCCACATAGGTCACCTAGCAGGAGTGTATGTACCTGCTGACATCTACACTCGCTATATGCGATTGAAGGGTGAGGATGTGATTATGATTGGCGGCAGTGATGAGCACGGAGTGCCCATTACCATTAGAGCTAAAGCTGAGGGCGTGACCCCTCAAGATATAGTGGACAGATACCATAAAATTATTAAGGATTCTTTTGAAGAACTTGGAATATCTTTTGATATCTATTCACGCACCACTTCTGACATTCACAAAGCCACAGCGAGCGAATTTTTCAAGAAACTTTATGAAAAAGGTGAGTTTGTGGAGAAAACATCAATGCAATATTATGATGCTGACGCAAACCAATTCCTTGCCGACCGCTATATAACAGGTACTTGTCCTCATTGTGGCAACGAACATGCTTATGGCGACCAATGTGAATCTTGCGGAACATCGCTTAATGCTACTGACCTTATTAATCCAAAATCAGCCATCACGGGCAATGTACCAGTTTTGAAAGAAACTAAACACTGGTATCTTCCTCTTGACAAATGGGAACCAAAACTACGTGAATGGATTCTTGAAAACCATAAAGAGTGGAAAACTAACGTGTATGGGCAATGCAAATCTTGGCTTGATATGGGCCTTCAACCACGTGCTGTGAGCCGCGACCTTGATTGGGGTATTCCAGTACCTGTGGAGGGAGCCGAAGGAAAGGTGCTTTATGTGTGGTTTGACGCACCAATAGGGTATATTTCTAATACTAAGGAATTACTTCCTGATACTTGGGAAGATTATTGGAAGAAGGATGATACCCGCATTATCAATTTCATTGGAAAGGATAACATTGTGTTCCACTGCATTGTATTCCCGGCAATGCTTATGGCAGATGGCACTTACCAACTTCCAGAAAATGTGCCTGCTAATGAATTCTTGAACCTTGAAGGCGATAAGATTTCTACATCACGTAATTGGGCTGTATGGTTGCACGAATATTTACAAGATTTCCCTGGAAAGCAGGATGTGCTTCGCTATGTGCTTACAGCAAATGCTCCTGAGACAAGAGATAATGATTTCACTTGGAAAGATTTTCAAACACGCAATAATAGCGAATTGGTTGCTATTCTAGGCAACTTTATCAATCGTGCTATGGTGCTTACACATAAGTATTTTGATGGAGAGGTGCCTGCTCTAGGTGAATTGACTGATTACGATAAGCAAACTCTTGAGGAATTCAAGGATGTGAAGGAAACTCTGGGTTCAAATATTGAAAATTTCCGTTTCCGTGAAGCATTAAAAGATGCACTTAATCTGGCTCGTATCGGAAATAAATATCTTGCTGATACCGAACCTTGGAAATTGGCTAAGACAGATATGGTGCGAGTTGAGACAATTATGAATCTTTCTATGCAGATTTCGGCAAACCTTGCTATTGCATTCGAACCATTCCTTCCTTTCTCTGCAGCAAAACTAAGAAAGATGTTGAATATGGAGCATGCAGATTGGAATAAGCTTGGCTCAATCGATATTATTTCGGCAGGAGCAAAAATAGAAACTCCTGAGCTGCTCTTTGAAAAGATTGAGGATGATGTAGTTCAAGCTCAAATAGACAAACTTAATCGTACCAAGGAAGAGAATATCTTGAAGAACTTCAAGCCAGAGCCAGTGGCAGAGAATATACCCTTTGACGATTTTATGAAGCTCGATATCCGCGTTGGTAAGGTGCTGGAATGTACGAAAGTGCCTAAAGCAGATAAGCTACTTCAATTCAAAATTGATGACGGAATGGGCGGTCGCACAATCGTGAGCGGTATTGCAAAATATTATGCGCCAGAAGACCTAGTTGGAAAAGAGGTGTGCTTCATAGCTAATTTTGAGCCTAGAAAGCTTAAAGGTGTAATGTCACAAGGTATGATTCTAAGTGCTGAAGATGCTGGAGGGCGCCTAGTGGTTATCGGACCTCATGGTGAAGTGAAACCTGGATGCCAGGTAAAATAGAATAATATAACAAGGATTTTATCTTATAAATGTAAAGCGGAGCCTCATTAAAGAGAACTCCGCTTTAACTTTTGAAAGTCAGGAATATTTATTTTTTATCATTATGTGCCTCTTCATTAAATGTATCATCTGACAAATCCTTGAAAAAATCATGATGCAGTATGTAGCAAATTCTTTGGAGCAATGACGTTTCAAGAGTTTCTCTATTAAATATTGAATAAACATTAGTTCTGTCACAAGGAATTTGTGCAGCAAACCATTTAACTGTACGTCCTTGAGAATCGAGCACTTCTCTTATTCGTTTTCCAATATGAATCATTCTATTATAGTATTATAATTCCGCGCTAATGAAAAACAATCGGTGATGAAAAATATCTCACTGTCTTCCATAAATTTTCCCAGAATAATTTTGACAGACTCTTTGATTGTAAAATATGCTCCAATTTTTAAAGGCAATATCTTGAATTTTAACTTTCCTTTATGCCCGTAAAATATATAATTAGTTCTCTTTAAATTTAGTGCCCAAGGTATTATAATTACCATCTCTTTAAACTACAATTTCATTAGAGGTTGAATTTGCAGTTATGGGCATCAGCTCTATAACATTTTGCAAATGTAATCAATTCTTTACGAATAGTCAATTAAATAAACCTTGTCTAACGCCATAAAATGTAGGATTATTTACTACATAGTGTACAATTAAGTTCAACATAAATCTGCGGTCTAATTTTATGTGAAGCTTTATATTTGCAGTCCAATAAAATGAATAATAGAAGAGCCAGATTGTTTTAAGTTTGCATTATTTGAAGCCCTTAATTTGATACATGAACTCATTCTATTTTAGCTGGTTTATTGACTATAAAGAAACACAAGAATTTAATTAATAAAAAAATGAAGCGAAATTTACAAAAGGTCCTACTTTTGGGCCTATTTATGATGGTTGTCTTGGGAAAGCCAACATCTATTTCAGCTGCTACAGGCAAAGTGGTGCTTAATAGCGGTGTCGAGTACTCAGCTAATGCTTTTGATGCAACTTATTCTAAATCTAAAATGGCTGATTTAAATTCAGCAACATCTCTTACTCTTACTGATGAGTGGACTGTTTCAGAATTGAATAATCTTTTTCGTTATGTTAAAGGAAACTCATCCTTGAAAGGGACTTCTAATCAAGCATTACTTGAGTTTGATATGAATGGAGCGTCTATTACGTCTACCGGGAATAATATAGATCATTTATTCTCAGGATGCAAAAAACTCGCTACTATCAAATTGCCTTCCGTAGGTTTTGAATGTGCAGATATGACTGGCGCATTCTTAGGATGCACTAATTTAACAAGTATTGTAAACTTTGATAAATTGACTGGTGGAAGCAATGGAGTAAACTTAAATGCAACGTTCAAAAGTTGCAGTTCTCTAAATTCAATAACATTTCCGGTATCTGGCTTCAAGGTTAATGATTTAAATGGAGCATTTTGGGCATGTTCAAGTTTGACAAATATGCCAGAGAACTTTGATAAAGTAAGTGCGTTTTCATCTACTGGAGGAGTTTCGATGGATTGGACTTTCTCTGGATGCGTTTCCTTGCAGGAAATTATTCTACCAGAAGGGCTAGTAGTTAATGATATGGATAATACGTTCTCTGCTTGTAGCAATGTTGAACAGATTGTTAATTTCGAAAAAATTATAATCCCGAGTGGGATTAAATTACTATGCATGGGTTTATTTTGTGGAGATAGGAAACTTACTCAGGTTATATTTCCATTTAGTCCAAGCAAAATCGATGCGACTAGATCAACCCAAATGTTTACATATGGAGTAGCTGATTGGGCAATGTATGATGCGAATCCTAATATAGTTAAAGTCTTTCTTGCTGGAACTACAAGTGCCGATTTAGCGCAATTATCAGGATGTGGTTTGGGTGATAATATTGTATCAGCTCCTGCAAATGCAGATAGCCAAGCTACCTTAATTGGTGATAGATATCTAATTGATGCAAGCTGTAGGTATATATGTGATTATGATATAAATCTAAGTGGTAAACCAGCAAGTTATGTAACTGATAATTTAGTTGCAGCCAGTGTGGGCGGAAGTTCCGATTATGCGTGGAATTCTGTTGTAATACCGTTTACTCCAACTTCAGTAAGCGGAGGTGCTACTTCAATTAATGGTGGTCCAACTCTTACCGATGGTACTATCTTTGCAGCTATATTCTCTGGAAAGATTTACAATAAGAGTATAAGTTTGGGTAATAATCGAAATTATGCCATATTTAATTTGATGAATAGTAAGGATGATATTAAGGCTAATATTCCTTTTATTATTCAGTCACTTACTACAACGCCGATTACTTTCTCTACAACGTCTACATCGGAAATCGCTCCTAAGACTTCCACCAAGTTGGGTACAAGTATAACTGCGGAAGATGGAAGTCCCGCTGGTTTCTTTGGACATAATGGAAATGGCGAACTCCTAGGGGGACATAAAGTTCTTGAGCCAAAGCAAACATATTTTACTGCTCCTACTACCGATTTAATTGAAAATACAGCCACTCTTGGAACGCTCTCTAAAGTGGGACAAGGAATGCTATTGAATACGCTTGATCCAATTTATATTGATGTGCCAGACACGCCAACTGCAATAAATGAACTGTCTTCGGATAGCATTAAGGTTGCTGGTGGAAATAATGTAATTAATATTATTGGTGGAGATAAAGCAAATATTAAAGTAGCAGTTTATACACTTGACGGTAAAGTCATTTACCAAGGTAATTCTAACAGAATAGATGTTGAAAATGCCGGTATTTATATAGTTAATTTGAATGGGGTATCATGTAAAGTATTTGTAAGATAATTAGGATTGATTTGGGTGTCGAATAAATTACTTCTACAATTAGAATGTTTTAGGGCGTCGTTCTTTGATGGAATAGGCGCTCTAATTTTGTTTTATATTTAGGGTCTCGTTTATTCGTTTTTACATAGAATTGAAAAATCGTAACCGGAAAGTAAGAGCAAACGTTGAGTAATTATACATGGGAATTTATAAGGAGAGAGAAAAATTATTAGAAAAATATATTGGTTTATAAAATAAACTACTTTATATTTGCGGCATCATAAGTCGGCATATGATATTTTTTTAATTCTATGGTTTATAAAATAAACCGAATATTAAGTAATAAAAATAATGGATTATGGAAGAAAAAGAAATCACGCAAAAAGAAAGTATTGAGATCATTGCAGCAATGATTCAAGGCTCGCGCAATAAATTGAAAGTAGGAGATGGTAATACTTTTCTACTTTGGGGATATATAACCACATTGGTGTCATTTAGTATTTATGCTCTGTATACAGAATTTTATAACCCACTTGTGTTCTGGTTATGGTTCTTAATCCCGCTGTTAGGATGGTCATTAAATTTCTTGATGACAAGAAAGGCGAAGAGAAAAGCTGTAGTTACTTACACCGATAGAATTATATCCCAGTGCTGGACTGCAATGGGAATAGCATTTGGGTTGTGTTGTCCGCTGCTTATAGTTATGAATGTGAGTGCCATTCTAATGCCTCTTACTCTAATATTATGCGGATTCGGAACCGCATTCACGGGAATAGTAATTAGAGATAAATGGCTTATATTTATGCCTGCAATCTCATTTATAGTAGGCATTATCATGCTTGGATCTTTTGTAAACAAAGGATTTATAGCCGTTGAATGGGTATTGATATTTGGAGTGTGCTTTGTGTTTATGATGATTATTCCTGGACATATACTTAACAAAAAAGCAAAACGAGAAAATGCTTAAAGAATTGGACCCATTGTTGCATTCTCAGTTGCGACTGGGAGTTATGAGTATTCTGATGAATGTAGAAGAGGCTGATTTCGTTTATTTGAAGGAACAGACTCAATCTACTGCAGGAAACTTGAGCGTGCAGTTGGATAAACTATCTCAAGCGGGATACATTGAAGTTGAAAAACAATTTGTGGGCAAGAAACCTTGTACACGTTGCCGAGTTACAGATACAGGCAAAGAAGCTTTTGTCAAATATGTGGAAGGATTAAAAAAATATATAGATATAAGATAATGCTAAAATAATAGGGACAGCGATTAATTTTCACTGTCCCATATTTTTATTTAAGTATTTTGATTATTTTGGCCGGGTTTCCTACGGCTAATGAGTCAGCAGGAATATCTTTGGTAACCACACTCCCAGCTCCAATAACACATCTATCTCCAATTGTCACTCCTGGAAGTATAATAGCCCCACCTCCTATCCAACAGTCTTTACCTATATTTACAGGATAGGCATACTCTTCAGTGGTTCTTCGTGCCAGTGCATCCATAGGATGCTGAGGAGTATATATTTGCACATTTGGCCCAATGAGAGTATGAGAGCCAATAGAGATGAACGCTCCATCAAGAAAAGTGCAATTCATGTTGATGAAGACATTCTCACCGAGTATTATTCCATGCCCGTGATCGCAATAGAATGGCGGAAGAATATTGCAGCTATCTGGTATTCCAGGAATTAAATCTTTAAGAATATAGCGATATTCATCCATATAAGCGTTAATCGCATTAAATTTGGTTAGAGCCATTTTGCAATGCTCGAAACTGCCTTGTATTTCTTGGGAATTGAAATCAGGCCATTGACCTGAACGCATTTTTTCTATTTCAGTCATTGGAGTTATTTATAGAAATAATTTAATTTAACCATTACGGGATAGTGGTCAGAGGGATTGCGACGCTGGTATTTGCTCAGTTTGATTTCCTTTGGCGCATCTTTTCCCTGTTCTTTATTGATGCTCTCCTCGTTAGGTGTCCAATAAGAATTGGTTAACACCCCGTAACCTTGAACGGCAAATTCTGGAGAAACAAATATATGATCAATACGGCTATCGGTATAACGGTCGGACTTAAAAGATTTGAATGTTCCGTTTGTTATAAAACGATGCTTAGCAGCTTGGAAAGTATCTTTTAATATGCCCGAATCAGTGAAAGTTTTAAATATTATGTTATTTTGGTCAACATTGAAATCTCCGGTAAGAATAACTGGAGCGCCGTTGCACATTTCTTTAATCTTTGCAACCACTAGTTTTGCTGCTTCTTGTCGAGCAACTACGCCAATGTGGTCCATGTGAAGATTGAAGTACCAGAAACGATATCCTCCATTTTTTACGGTGAATTGGCCCCAAGTGCATACTCTTGGAAATGCTGCATCCCAACCTTTTAACCCAGCTATAGATGGAGTCTCAGAAAGCCAAAACGTGCCAGATTTGAGTAAATCGAGAGTAGATTTGTTGTAGAATATGGGGGAATATTCCCCTGCAGTTTTGCCATCATCACGACCAACGCCAATATAATCATAGCTGTCAAGAGCTGCAAGCATATCTTGAAGTTGAGGATAAAGCACCTCTTGTGATCCAAATATATCTGGAGCTTCAAAGTTTATCATGTCACAAATTATGGGGCATCTGCGCTTCCAACCATCTCCTTGTATTGAGTCGCCAGTGTTCTTAAGACGAATATTATAAGTGCCAACATAAAGAGACTCTGCATCAGCCGCTGCATATACAGCTAGAAGCATAAAAATAAAGGCTATTTTCCTTAGCATAATTCTTAGTTTTGCTATTATATAATTCTATCGTTAAAGATAGCACTTTGCCCTCTCTCTTCCAAAAAATAGTATTTATTCTAATATTCTGAGAAAAATAGCTTATTTTTGATACAGATATAGGATAATATATGGGTATTAAGGTTTTAATCATCGATGATGAGGATAAGATACGGTCTTTGCTATCAAGGATTATATCATTAGAAGGGTATGAGGTATTAGAGGCAGCTTCAATCAAAGAGGGTGTGAGGCATATAAAACAACACCAGCCAGATATAGTACTTTGTGATGTTTTCCTTCCTGACGGTAATGGCGTGTCAGTAGTACCAGAATTAAAAGAGCTCCTTCCAAATGGAGAAATTATAATGCTTACCGCCCATGGAAATATAGCTGATGGGGTGCAGTCGATAAAAAGTGGAGCTTATGATTATTTGACAAAAGGTGATGATAACGATAGAATTATACCAATGCTTGGAAATGCTGCAGAAAAGGTATTGATGAAGAAAAAACTATGCAAACTGGAAATACTTATCAGTAAGGAATATTCCTTTGATTCAATTATAGGGAAATCTATACCTCTTACCGCAGCGATAGAATTTGCAAAAAAAGCTTCACCAACTGATGCTACAATCTTATTGACAGGAGAGACAGGAACAGGAAAAGAAGTATTTGCTTCAGCGATTCATTCTGCGAGTAAAAGAGCAAAAAGTTCTTTTGTGGCTATAAATTGTGGAGCTTTAAGCTCAGACTTACTTGAAAGTGAGATGTTCGGATATAAGGCAGGGGCATTTACAGGAGCAATAAAAGATAAAAAAGGATTATTTGAGCAAGCAGATGGTGGAACAATTTTCTTAGACGAGATAGGTGAGATGCCTCAAATCCTCCAAGTTAAATTATTAAGAGTACTTGAAACAGGTGAATTTATACCGGTGGGAGATACAAAGGCCAAGTGTATAAATACGCGAGTTATAGCAGCTACAAACAAGAATCTTAAGGAACTTGTTGCAAATGGGGAATTCAGAGAAGACTTATACTACAGAATATCTGTAGTAGTTATAGATTTACCTCCTCTTAGGGAGCGTGGAGATGACATAACAATGATAGCAAAGGCTTTTATTGACGGTTTTTCTTCAAAGATGAATAAGAGTATTCGTGAGATAGATGAGACATTTTTTGAAGTGCTTAAGAACTACTCTTGGCCAGGAAATATTAGAGAATTGAGAAATTCGATAGAGAGAAGTATTATTATGTCGACTGATGACAGGTTGAGTGTTAAAGATTTGCCTCTCGAGCTACAAATATCCCAAGGAAACCATATTGACTGGGTAGAATTAGCGGCAGTAGAAAAGGCGCATATTTGCCGAATGCTTCAATATACAAAAGGTAATAAAACTGAGGCTGCCAGATTAATGAAAATAGGATTGACTACTCTATATAGAAAATTAGAGGAGTACGGCCTTACTAACCTATAAGCTTTAAATAGATATATTCAATATAGTAAAAGACCCTTCCATTTTGGAAGGGTCTTTTTTGGTTGTGCGTGTGTAGCTTATTGGTATAAAGGAGATTATGATGTTTGGTATGACATTGGCTTTATTAGAAATAGAATTAATAATAAAAAACTAAATATATGAATGATATGATAACGTTTATTCTTCTTCTCGCGCTTGGCCTTTGTTGCTTTGGGCTATTTTTTCTAACAATTAAATGGTTTAATAAAATCTAGATTATATGTATTCATTACTGTTTATTATCAGCTTGTCAATATTTGGATATTTGATTTATGTATTGATTAAGCCAGAGAAGTTTTAGCAAACATGAGTTTTTAACTAGTAAATTATATTATAATGAATTACGAAATCATAGGAGTCATCGTTCAGATAACACTGCTTTTGGTTTTAAGCTATCCGTTAGGGCGATATATCTCGAAAGTATATCGTGGTGAACGGAATTTTATGGATTTCCTTATCCCGATGGAGAATAAGATATATCAGCTTTGTTCGATAGATTCATCGGAACAAATGAATTGGAAACGCTTCCTTAAAGTCCTGCTAATCCTAAATATGTTTTGGTTTGTCTGGGGAATGATTTTATTAGTATCACAGGGCGTACTTCCTTTAAACCCGGATGGAAATCCAGGGCAGAATGTCACTCAGGCGTTTAATACATGTATTAGTTTTATGGTTAATTGCAATCTTCAGCATTATAGTGGAGAATCGGGAGTAACTTATTTTACCCAACTATTTGTAATAATGCTATTCCAGTTTGTGACTGCAGCTACAGGAATGGCTGCATTTGCAGGAATGTTGAAAGGCATGGCCGAGAAAACTACAAGGACTTTAGGCAATTTCTGGGTATATCTAATTAAATCGCTTACAAGAATCCTTATACCATTGTCGCTAATCGTAGCTATGGTTTTAATCTTAGGAGACGTTCCTATGACTTTTCATGGGAAACAGTCTGTAACAACTCTAGAGGGAACGGAACAAACGATATCTCAAGGTCCAGTAGCGGCTGTAGTAGCAATTAAGCAGTTGGGGACAAATGGCGGAGGTTTTTATGGAGCAAACTCAGCTCACCCACTAGAAAATCCGTCTTATTTTACAAACATGATAGAATGCATATCAATTCTTTTAATACCCATGGCCCTTATATGGACATTGGGATTTTATCTGAATAAAATGAGATTCTCACGTTATATTTTTGCGGTTATGTTTTTTGCCTATTTGAGTGGAGTGGGTATAGTGGTGTATCAAGAGATGAAAGGGAATCCAGCTATATCGGAAATGGGTATTTCGCAGGATTTGGGAAGTATGGAAGGAAAAGAAGTACGGTTTGGGTGTGCCGCCACGGGTCTATGGGCTGTAAATACAACGGTTTCATCTAATGGATCAGTAAACGGAATGCATGATAGCCTTACTCCATTATCGGGGATGGTAGCGATGTTAAATATGGATACTAATTGCTGGTTTGGGGGAGTGGGCGTAGGCCTTATGAATTATTATATTTTTATAATTATTGCAGTTTTTATAAGTGGATTGATGGTGGGTCGTACCCCAGAATTCCTTGGGAAAAAAATAGAAGCAGAGGAAATGAAGATTGCTATAATTCTGGCATTATTACATCCATTGCTGATTCTTTCGGGGACCGCTATTGCAACATTCCTTGCAACTAATAATTCAGGGCTATCGTCAGAATGGTTAAATAACCCATCATTTCATGGCCTATCTGAGATGCTTTATGAATATACCTCTTCCGCAGCAAATAATGGCTCAGGATTTGAAGGGCTTGGAGATAATACTTCATTTTGGAATATATCTACCGGAATAGTGCTGATTATGGGTCGCTATATCCCAATTATCGGACAGATAGCAATCGTAGGAATATTAGCTAATAAGAAATATATACCGGAAGGTGCGGGGACATTGAAGACGGACACAGCAACATTCTCAATAATGACATTTGCCGTGATAGTAATAATAGCTGCATTGGCATTCTTTCCAGCACTGACTTTAGGTCCTATTGCAGAATTTTTAACAATGAGATAAAATGAAACAAAATAAATTCCTTACTCACGCACAGATTGTGAGTGCTATAAAAGAATCCTTTATTAAACTGAATCCAGTAGTGCTATATAGAAATCCTATAATGTTTACTGTGCTGGTATCAACGATATTAATGGTAGTAGTATCATTCAGTATCTTGATTGGTGGAAGTGTGGATCAGGGTAGTTTTTGGTATAATATTGTGGTGTTTTTAGTGCTATTACTTACATTGTTATTTGGGAATTTTGCAGAAGCTATAGCAGAAGCAAGAGGAAAGGCACAAGCAGAGTCTTTGCGTAAAACAAGGCAAGATACTCCTGCAAGGAAGCATGAAGGAGATAGTATTATAGTAGTGAGCAGTTCGTCTTTAGACAAAGGCGATATTTTTGAATGTGAAGCAGGGGATGTAATACCAACTGATGGTGAGATTATTGAAGGATTAGCTTCTATAGACGAAAGCGCTATTACTGGAGAGTCAGCACCAGTCATACGTGAGGCAGCCGGAGATAAAACCTCTGTTACAGGTGGTACAAAGGTACTATCTGATAAAATAGTAGTGAGGGTTACGACATCTTCGGGAGAGAGTTTCCTAGATAAAATGATAGCCTTGGTGGAAGGAGCTTCAAGGCAGAAAAGTCCTAATGAAATTGCTCTAACAATTTTACTTGCAGGATTCACACTAGTATTCGTTATTGTCTGCTTAACGCTAACTCCTTTTGCCAAATATACATCTACAATAGTTACGATAGCATCATTAATATCGCTCTTTGTGTGTTTAATACCTACAACAATAGGCGGTTTATTATCAGCAATAGGGATAGCAGGGATGGATAGAGCATTGAGGGCAAATGTGATTACAAAATCGGGGAAAGCCGTGGAAACTGCGGGAGATATAGATACACTTCTTCTTGATAAAACAGGGACAATTACCCTTGGCAATCGTAGGGCCACGGCTTTTCATGCCATAGATAAGGCGCGCGAGAGTGAACTTATAGAATCATGCTTCTTTGCTTCGGCATCCGACCAAACACCAGAGGGGAAATCTATAATTGAACTTTGCAATACTCTAGGATTTTGTGGAGATAAAACAAGGCTAGAAGGGTGTCGCTGGATAGATTTCTCTGCCCAAACTAAATGTTCTGGTGTTGAGTTTAGTAACGGGGATTCAATCGTGAAAGGGGCATCTGAGGCAATCAAAGACATTGTAGAGAAAAGCGGTAATATCTATCCGCAGGAAGCAATTGATATAAGCCGCCAAATTTCAGAAAAAGGAGGGACACCGCTTGTAGTGTTAAGTAATAGCAATATACTTGGAGTGATAGAATTACAGGATATAATAAAGACGGGGATAAAAGAACGATTTATCAGGCTTAGAAAAATGGGCGTCAAGACTGTTATGGTTACAGGAGATAATGCATTGACAGCAAAATATATAGCGAATGAGGCAGGAGTAGATGATTTTATAGCTGAAGCAAAGCCAGAAGATAAAATGGAATATATTAGAAGAGAGCAAGCTGAGGGCAAATTGGTAGCTATGATGGGAGATGGAACCAATGATGCACCGGCTTTAGCCCAGGCCAATGTGGGCGTAACTATGAATAGTGGCACACAGGCGGCAAAAGAGGCAGGTAATATGGTAGATATGGATAATGACCCCACAAAGCTAATTGAAATAGTAGAAATAGGGAAGCAACTGTTAATGACAAGAGGCACACTCACTACATTCAGTATAGCAAATGATGTGGCAAAGTATTTTGCAATAGTTCCAGCACTTTTCATGGTTTCTATTCCGGCGTTGTCGTCGCTTAACATCATGGATCTCCATTCTCCAGAGTCTGCGATACTTTCAGCTATTATTTTTAATGCGCTTATTATCCCAGCTTTGATACCGCTTGCACTAAAGGGTGTAAAATACAAACCTATAGGAGCATCAGCTCTTCTTAGACGAAATCTATTAATATATGGGCTAGGCGGAGCAATAGTTCCGTTTATAGGAATTAAATTAATTGATATGGTTTTATCTCTAATTATGTAGAAAATGAAAACATTAATAACATCTATAAAATTCACATTGGTTTTTTGCGCATTACTTTTTGGTGGCTATGTGCTTATATTGTGGGGATTTTCAATAATAGCGAGTCCCAGTCATGGAGAAGCAGAGCTAGTAATGATTAACGGGAAGCCCGTAGGAGCAAAAAATGTGGGACAGCATTTTTCTCAGAATCAATATTTTTGGGGACGCCCATCGGCGGTAGATTATAATGGCAGTGGTTCTGGTGGTAGTAACAAAGGACCGTCAAACAAAGCATATCTTAATGAAGTGGAGGAGAGAATAGATGCGTTTATGCATTCTCATCCATATCTGAAAAGAAAAGATATACCAGCCGAACTAGTGACTGCTAGCGGAAGCGGCCTTGACCCTCACATATCGCTGTATGCAGCAGAAATACAGATAAAAAGAGTGGCAGAAGCCCGAAAGCTCCCTTTTAACATTGTGAGCAAGATATTAGAAAGTCAGATTCATCGACCATTTTTTGGACATCCCTATGTAAATGTACTCTGCCTTGATGTGGCAATGGATAATTATGTGTCCCAACGATAAAATTGATGATATTTCAGTTTAAATTAATTATATAGAAAATGGAAAATAGCGTTCAATATTTTTTAGACCTTATCAGAAAATCGCGAAGAGGTAAGTTTAAAATCTACATAGGCATGGTTGCCGGAGTGGGTAAAACCTATCGTATGCTACAAGAATTAAGACAACTGATAGATAATGGCGTGGATGCACGAATTGGTTATATAGAGACTCATGGACGCGAAGATACTATGCGTATGGCAGAAGGTCTTCCTGAGATAAAGAGAAGCAAGATTTTTTATAAAGGAAAAGAACTAGAGGAGCTTGACTTGGACGGGGTGTTAAGAGAACGTCCCGAGGTCGTGATTATAGATGAATTGGCTCATCAGAACGTGGAAGGGTGCAAAAATGAAAAGCGGTGGCAAGATGTGTTAGATATATTAGATGCAGGAATAAATGTTATTTCAGCAATAAATATCCAACACATTGAGAGCCTAAACAACGAGGTTAGAAATATAACAGGAATCAAGGTTAAAGAACGGATCCCAGATAGTGTTTTGGCCGCTGCTGATGAGGTTGTTAATATTGATTTAACCGGAGAAGAATTATTAGACAGGCTTAAGCAAGGGAAGATTTATGGCAAGGAGAAAATACAAACGGCACTTGAGAATTTCTTCAAATTAGAGAATATTCTCCAACTTAGGGAGTTAGCACTAAAGGAAGTAGCGCTTAGAGTAGAGAAGAAAGTAGAGGTGGAAGTGAAGCAAACTGCGGGAGTTATACATGAGCATTTTCTGGCATGTATAAGTCCAAATGAAAAAGGGCCGAAGCGAATAATCAGAAAAGTCTCGCGGCTCACGACAAGAATTAATGCTTCGTTTACTGTTTTATATGTAAGAACTCCAAAAATGCAGAATGATAAGATACCTTTATGTGACCAAAGGCATTTGATCAATCACTTCAAACTTGCTACCGAACTTGGAGCACAAGTGGTGCAGGTAGATGCAAATAATGTGGCGGAAGGAATAATACAAGTGTGCAAGCAAAGAAATATCACCACGGTGTGTATTGGTAAGCCGGAAATTAGTTTTAGAAATCTAATTGTAGTAATTTTCCGCTATAGAAAGCTCTTTAATTCATTAAACCAGTCAAATATAGATTTAATAATATTATAGTAATGAAAATCAAGGCCAAAATAACCCTCTCAATAGGCTTATTGCTAGTTGTAATATCATTCTTAGGTTACTATGCAGCTATAACTACCCAAAGAATGAAAGAAAATACATCGAATATTCTTGCTGACAACTATAATTCAGTTAAATACGCACAGAAGATGCTTGACGCTCTATATAATTTCCAACATGACTCATTGAATGCGATAAAGACATTTGAGCAGAACCTAGCTTTGCAGAAAAAAAATATAAGTGAAAAGACTGAATATCAAGAAACACAAGAAATTGATAGTTTATATCACAAATATAGAAAATCGCCGTCAAAAGAAAATTTAATGCTGTTAAGCAAAGCGATAGATAACATAATATTATTGAATGGAGATGCCATAGAGCAGAAATCAATTTTAGCCACAGAAAGTGCGAGGACCTCATTTATTTATGTTATAGGGCTTTCGGTATTGTGCTTTGCCGTGGCTTTGATTATGCTTATTGAATTACCTCAGATTCTTGCTGCTCCAATTAAGAAATTAATTGAAGGTATTATTCAAATCTCTAACCATAATTATGATGAGAGGTTAGATTTCGACAAAAAATCAGAATTTGGCCCCGTAGCATCATCCTTTAATAATATGGCACAAGAACTTTCGCAATATCAGAAGAGCAATATGGCTAAGATAATTTCAACAAAACAATATCTTGAGATTGTTATCAATTCGATAAATGAACCTATTCTGGGGCTGAATAATCAAAAATATATTTTATTTGCAAATAAGGCAATGTCAAATATTCTTGGACTAACTGTGGATAAGATAATAAACCAATCAGCCTTGGATTTAGCGTTATCCAATGATTTATTACGTCGGCTAATAAAAGGGCTGGATAATCATAATGAAAAAGATCCATTGAAAATATATGCTAATAATAAGGAAAGCTATTTTGACGTAAATTATCTTTATCTGCCTGAAGATTCAGGTAAAATTATTATGCTTAGCAATATTACTAGGTTTAAGGAATTGGATAATGCAAAAACCAATTTTATCTCTATTGTATCTCATGAGCTTAAGACTCCTATAGCTGCTATAATGATGAGCCTGAAATTGCTTGAAGATAAAAGGGTGGGAGAAATGAATGACGAGCAAATAAAATTGGCAGAGAGTATTAAAGAGAGTAGTGAAAGCTTGCTTAATATAACAGGCGAATTGTTGAAAATGACGCAAGTGGAATCTGGAGCACTTCAGCTTAACCCTAAAATAATCAAACCGATAGAGCTTATTGACTATGCAATCGGCGCGACAAGAGTATTGGCCGATAAATTCAAATGTAATATAGAGGTAGATTATCCGGAAACGATAGGTAAGTTATTTGTTGACAGTGAAAAGATAGCATGGGTAGTAACAAACCTATTATCAAATGCAATCCATTATTCACAGGAGAATTCAAGAATAATTATAGGGGCAAGACAAATAGATAAAAAGATTGAGATATACGTTAGAGATTTTGGAAAGGGAATAGACCCGCGATATCACAAGACAATCTTTGAAAGATATTTCAGAGTGCCTGGTACAAAGGTGCAAGGGAGCGGTTTGGGACTGGCAATCTCCAAGGAATTTGTTGAAGCTCATGGTGGCACTATAAAAGTGGAAAGCGCAATAGGGGAAGGTAGTGTATTTACAATAAGTTTTAAGGAATAATCTATTTAAACAGTGATTCTAATTGAGTGAGGAGTGGGAGTTGGCCAGAGTTTAATTTGGTCTTAGCAGTGTCAATATCAATCCACGCACCACGGTCTATTTCTGGAAATGGCTGCATCTTGCCAGAGCGTGGTGGCCACTCCATCTCAAAAGTGTTACTTGAAATGGAATTTTCATCGATGGAATCGTTATTTATGGCAAAAGCAATAACGGTTTTGCCACTTTTTAATTTAACGGGTTCCAGGGAAATGAAATCTCCCTGAATTTCTTGGCCGGTCTCTTCTGTAAACTCTCTTTTTGCTACTTCGAGAAAATCTGTTTCATCGTCTTCCATTTCGCCTTTAGGTATGGACCAAGCTCCTTCATCCTTTTTCGCCCAAAAAGGACCGCCAGGATGAACAAGAAAAACTTGTTTTTTACCATTCAAGACACGGTAAGCTAGAATGCCACAACTTATTATCTTTGCCTTCATAATTTCAGAAATCTAGAATTGATTCTGCTCAAAAGATTCAAAATATAAACCCTATAAATATAAATTCGGTTATATGCAAAAATATAGAAATTATTCGATAAAATGGATATAATATTAAATGTTTAACCAAGCTATAGGGTTTTGAGCGGAGCATACATATTTTATTCAAAATCCAATATTAAATGAATTAATTGGGTATTGTCTTTTTTATTACTATCTTAGCACTTAATAAAAATCATTTATTACCAACAACAATCATAAATATGGATAACCGTTTTTGCGTAATCATGTGCGGAGGTATCGGTAGCCGTTTTTGGCCGTATAGTCGTGCAAGTTTGCCTAAACAATTTATAGACTTTTTTGGAACAGGAAGATCGCTGCTCCAAATGAGTTATGACAGAATCAAAGGCATAATTCCTCCAGAAAATGTAGTTGTAGTGACCAATGAGCAATATGCTCCACTTGTGCATAAGCAACTTCCAGAATTGAGCGCATCACAAATACTCCTTGAGCCAGCTCGCCGCAACACTGCACCGTGTATTGCTTGGGCAGCCTACCACATTCGTGCGATTAATCCGGATGCAGCCATAATGGTGGCTCCAAGTGATCATTTAATTCTTAAAAATGACGAATTTAAAAAAAGCATAGAAACTGGATTTGAATTTGTAGAGAAGAATGACGCATTACTCACACTGGGAATAAAGCCGAGCCGTCCAGAAACAGGATATGGCTATATACAAATAGGCGATAAGTTCAATGACGATATTTCACAGGTAAAGACTTTCACAGAGAAGCCAAATGAAGATCTTGCAAAGGTGTTTATAGAGACAGGTGAGTTCTTCTGGAATTCGGGAATCTTCTTGTGGAGGGCCGACAGCATTATCAAGGCAATGCAAGATAAAGCTCCAGAGGTGGTAGTGGTATTTGACCGCGGAAATGAAGTGTTTGGAACTAAGTCTGAAAAGGATTTTATTGAACAAAATTTCCCAGCATGTCCTAATATTTCAATAGACTTCGCCGTGATGGAGAAAGCTCCAAATGTGTATGTGGAATGTGTGGATTTTGGATGGGACGACCTTGGGACATGGGGAGCTCTCTATGATAATTCGCCTAAAAACCGCGATGGAAACGTAACACAGAATTGTGAAGTGATGATGTTTGATTGCCATGACTGTATAGTGGCCACTCACTCCAACAAACTAATTGTAGCATCTAATCTTAATGATTACATTATTGCTGATGCAGATGATGTGCTTTTAATCGTTCCGAAAAGCGAGGAACAGAAAATAAAATTATATGTCAACGAGGTTAAAGCTACCTACGGTGACAAATACCTATAAACCTTTTACACAATATGAAGACACCACGGAGAGATTTTAAAGTGGTGCCTTCATATTTTTTTAATCTTCAAAATCAAAGAGAAGATATTCTTAATAATTATCATAGCATTTTAATTTTTCTATGAAGAAGATATTTATTCTTACATTCGGACTGATGGGAGTCTTTTTCTCATCATCAGCTATTGCCCCGTTGTGGCTTAGGGATGTGCAAATAGCTCCCGACGGCAAACAGATAGCTTTCTGCTACAAAGGGGATATTTACAAAGTGCCTGCTCAAGGCGGAACTGCTGTGCGACTCACCTCTCAGGAGAGCTATGAAACAGCCCCTATTTGGAGCCCAGATGGGAAACAAATAGCTTTTGCAAGTGATAGAAATGGCAATTTTGATGTGTTTGTGATGAATGCTGATGGCGGAACTGCGAAGCGTCTCACAGTTAATTCAACATCGGAAATTCCTACAGCTTTTTCTGCAAATGGTAAAGATGTGCTATATATGGCTTCAATCCAAGATCCAGCAAAGAGCGCACAATTTCCGAGATCTTCGCTTAGAGAGCTTTACCAAGTGCCAGTGAATGGAGGAAGAAGTAAACAAGTGATTGCTACTCCAGCAGAGGCAGTGAGCGTGAGCAAGGATGGAAAATTCATGCTTTTCCAAGATCAAAAGGGAATGGAGAATGAATGGCGTAAGCACCACACTTCATCTGTGACTCGCGATATTTGGAGGTATGATGTCGCCACGGGCAAATATACAAATATAACTGACCATCCGGGAGAAGACAGAAACCCAGTTATCGCTTCTGATGGAAAGACTATGTACTTCTTAAGCGAGCGCGACGGAGGTTCATTTAATGTATATTCAGCTTCTAATAGCGCTCCTGGAAAAGTAACAGCGCTTACTAAATTCAAGACTCATCCAGTAAGATTCCTTTCTCTTGGAGAAAAGACACTTTGCTTTACTTATGACGGAGAAATTTATACTCAGCAATTAGGCGGCAAAGCACAGAAAGTGAATATAGACCTTATAAAAGACGATGAGGAGCAAATTAAGCGTAAGGTATTTACAAATGGCGCAAATTATTCTACTGTGTCGCCTGACGGTAAGCAAGTAGGATTCATTGTAAATGGAGATTTGTTTGTAAGTTCGGTAGAATACTCAACTACAAAAAGAATTACAAATACACCTGCAATGGAAGTAGGAGGAAGCTTTGGCGCAGACAACAGGTCTATTGCTTATGCAAGTGAGCGTTCAGGAAACTGGCAATTATACTTTGCAACTATAGAGCGCAAAGAGGATCCTAATTTTCCTAATGCCACTGTTATCAAGGAAGAAGTTCTACTTCCTTCAGAGACAATAGAACGCAGCTTCCCTAAATTCTCTCCTGATGGTAAAGAATTAGCCTTTATCGAGGATAGGAATAAGCTTATGGTAATGGATATGAAGAGCAAGAAGGTGCGCCAAGTAACTGATGGTTCAATGTGGTTTGATACGGGAGGATACTTCACCTATAACTGGTCGCCAGACGGTAAATGGTTCACTCTAGAGCTTATCAACCAAGATCGTGACCCGTATACCAATATTGCAATCGTAAGTTCGAAGGGCGGACCTGTAACAAGTATTACGAATAGCGGATATTTCAGCTCTAACCCTCAGTGGGTTCTTGACGGTAACGCAATATTGTTTTCTTCCAATCGCTATGGACTTCGCAGCCATGCGTCATGGGGTTCACAAGATGACTTGTTCCTTGCATTCCTAAATCAGGATGCCTACGATAAATTTAATCTAAGCAAAGAGGATTACGATCTTCGTAAAGAACTTGAAAAAGAGAATAAAAAGAAGAAAGAAGAGGCTTCTGATAAGTCTAAGGACTCAAAGAAGGATAAAGATAAAAAGGCTTCTACCGACTCTGTAGATAACAATAAGGATATAGTTATAGAGCTTGATAATCTTGAAGATAAGATTACAAGAATAACTCCTAACTCTTCATTTATATCTGGTGCTACTTTGACAAAAGACGGAGAAAAATTGTATTATTTGTCAAGATTCGAGAAAGGATATGACTTGTGGAGTATTGATTTGCGTAAAAAAGAACAGAAGATGGTTAGCAAGCTCGGCATTGATGGATCTGATTTGGTTAAAGACAAGGATGGCAAAATATATATTCTTGGGAATTCAATGCAAAGTCTTGATCCTTCATCTGACAAATTGAAACCTATTTCATTCAAAGCAGAATACACTGTGGATGTGGCAGCTGAGAGGGAAGGTATGTTTGACCACATATATAAGCAAATTCAAAAGCGCTTCTATAACTTGAATATGCATGGCGTGGATTGGGATGCAATGACTAAAGCCTATCGCAAGTTCCTGCCTCACATTGATAATAATTATGATTTCGCCGAAATGGAAAGCGAATTGCTTGGCGAATTGAACGTGTCGCACACTGGAAGTGGATATTATGGTTCAGGAGTGAAAGGTGAAAGTACAGCTAATCTAGGATTACTTTATGATTTTAATTTTGACGGTAAAGGATTGAAGATTGATGAAGTTGTAGAAAAAGGTCCTTTCAATAATAAGAATTCAAAAGTCAAGGCTGGTGATATAATTGAGAAAATTAACGGTGAGGAAATTACTCCAGATAAGGATTACACCCAACTTCTTAACGGTATTACAGGTAAAAAGACTTTAGTTTCACTTTATAGTCCTGGTTCAGGACAACGCTGGGAGGAAGTTGTACTTCCAATTTCTAATGGCACAATGTCTGAATTGATGTATCAGCGCTGGATAAAACAACGTGCAGCTGATGTGAAACGTTGGTCAAATGGACGTCTTGGATATGTTCATATTCGTTCGATGGCAGATGCTTCTTATCGTGATATCTATTCGGATATTCTTGGTAAATACAACAACTGCGATGGTATCGTTATAGATATTCGTTTCAATGGCGGTGGTCGTCTTCATGAAGATATCGAGGTGCTATTTAGCGGGAAGAAATATCTCACCCAGGTGGTTCGAGGACGTAAGGCGGCAGATATGCCAAGCCGCAGGTGGAACAAGCCAAGTATCATGGTTCAATGTGAGGCTTGTTACAGCAATGCGCATGGCACACCATGGGTTTATAAGCATACTGGTATTGGTAAATTGGTGGGCATGCCAGTTCCTGGAACGATGACAAGCGTAAACTGGGAGACTCTTCAAGATCCAACATTGTATTTCGGAACACCAGTGGTAGGTTATCAACTTTCAGATGGTTCTTATCTTGAGAACAAGCAACTGGAGCCGGACATCAAGGTGGCAAACTCTCCAGAGACTCTAGTGAAGGGTGAAGATACCCAACTTAAAGTCGCAGTAGATGAGCTTTTGAAAGAGATAGATTCAGCAAAATAAACCGAATAAGGAATAAATAAAAGCGCATTTCACAGTAGTGGAATGCGCTTTTATTATAATGATAAATGATTTAATGATGCGAGAATCGAGCAGGTAGCTTGAATTTCTCTATCTTCAAAATCACAAATATAAATATCGCAATCAATATGGTATTGAATCCCATTTGCAAAATCCTTGATGGGAATGTGAAGAAGCTAATAGCAGCAAATATTATGGCTGCAAGCACCGTGTAAAGAGCGATACTTTTTAAAGGGTAGGCAATAGGGTATTTTTTCTGACCGACAATATATGAGAGTATCATCGCAGTTCCATAACCCACAAAACCACCCCATGCACATGCCATATAGCCGAATTTTGGCACGAAAATAAAGTTTACGGCTATCAGTGCAGCACATCCAATTCCGGAGAATACAGCGCCCCAAATCGTCTTGTCGATTAATTTATACCAGAAAGATAGGTTGAAGTATATTCCCATCATTATCTCGGCAGCCATTACGATAGGCACCACTTTTAACCCTACCCAATATCCAGGAGCAATAATATGCTTCAAAATATCCATATATCCCATTACCATTAAAAATGCAAGATAGGTGAATATTATGAAATATTTCATCGCTTTGGCGTAGGTGGCAGTACTGTCTTTGTCACGACTTTTGCCGAATACAAAAGGCTCATAGGCATAACGAAAAGCTTGGGTAATCATAGCCATAATCATGGCTATTTTGCTTGCAGCGCCATATATCCCTAGTTGCGAATCGCTATCTACACCCTTGTAAATGAACGGGAATAATATTTTATCAGCCGTCTGGTTGAGTATACCTGCGATTCCGAGTACAAGGATTGGCCAACTATAAACCAACATTCTTTTCATTAAAGCCTTATCAAAGACGAATTTGACTCTTAATTCTGGAATGAAGAAAATAGTTATAAAAGCAGAACAAACTAAGTTGATAAAGAATGCATATCCCACACCCACAGTTGGATCATAGATATATCCGATGAGCGCTGGGTTAATTTTATAAAGATAAGGAAGAGCCACATAGTATATCAAGTTTAGCGAGATGTTAAGCCCTATAAATAGGAGCTTCAGGGCTGCGAACTTGATTGGGCGCTTTTTGTATCGTAGATAGGCGAAAGGAATTGCTTGAAAAGCATCAAAAGCCACTACTATTGCCATTACTCCTATATATTCTGGATGATCAGCATAGCCCATCACATCTGAAATTGGGCTTAGGAAAGCTATTACAAGTGCTATGAACAAAAGTGCCACAGAACCCACTGAAATTAGCGTGGTAGAATATACTTTGTTAGGGTCTTCGTCTGCCTTATTAGCATACCTGAAGAAAGTGGTTTCCATACCAAATGTGAGAAGCACCAAGAATAACGCTGTGTAGGAATATACGTTGGTGATAATACCATATCCGCCCGATTCAACCGACATCTTCGCCGTGTAAAGCGGTACGAGGAGATAGTTTAAGAAACGGCCTATAATACTGCTCATTCCATAGATAGCAGTATCCTTGGCCAAGGATTTTAAATTTGCCGCCACAATCTGTTAGTTAAAAATGTGAGTACTTATTCAAAAAGGGTACCCTGCTCGCTGTATTTATTCTTTTTAAGATGAGTATAAGCCAAATCCGTAACCTCTCGACCACGTGGTGTGCGACGTATAAAACCCTCTTTAATAAGATACGGCTCATAGACTTCTTCGAGTGTGCCAGGGTCTTCACCAAGTGCAGTAGCAATGGTAGTAAGCCCTACTGGTCCCCCCTTGAACTTATCAATAATTGTTGTTAGAATTTTGTTATCAATTTCGTCAAGACCATACTTGTCGATATTCAAAGCCTCAAGCGCATAACGGGCAATAGTAGTGTCAATTTTCCCAGAGCCCTTTACTTGTGCGAAATCACGAACGCGACGCAGCAGAGCATTGGCTACACGTGGTGTGCCACGGCTTCTAAGCGCTATTTCTAACGCTGCTTCATCGGTGATTGGAACGCTTAGCAGTCTAGCGGAGCGCTTTACAATCGTTTCAAGTATTTGATGATCATAATATTCAAGATGGCAGTTTATGCCAAATCTTGCGCGGAGTGGGGAGGTTAGAAGTCCGCTTCTTGTAGTAGCCCCTACAAGAGTGAAAGGCGATAAGGAAAGTTGCACAGAACGTGCACCTGGTCCTTTATCAATCATTATATCGATGCGATAATCTTCCATTGCAGAGTACAAGTACTCTTCCACAACAGGACTTAATCGGTGAATCTCATCGATAAAAAGTACATCATTTTCTTCAAGAGAAGTGAGTATTCCGGCTAAATCTCCAGGTTTGTCGAGTACTGGGCCTGACGTAACCTTGAAGCCTACTCCTAATTCGTTGGCCACAATATTTGATAAAGTGGTTTTTCCTAATCCAGGAGGGCCATGTAGCAACATATGGTCGAGTGCCTCGCCACGCATTTTTGCGGCGGCAACAAAGACACGAAGATTCTCGATGATTTTATCTTGTCCGCTAAAATCATCAAATCGTTCGGGACGTAAAGCGCGTTCGAAGTCGCGGTCAGCGTCCATACGCTCTTCTCTTATGTCAAAATCCTCTTCCATTTATACTTAAATTCGCTGCAAATTTAGCAATAATTCCATAATGTGGGGATATTTTCAATCCATTTCACTAATTGGCAAAATATAAAAGAATATAATGCACTAGCAAATATGATATAAAATCTTAGTAATTAATGATGCTACAGTGTCTTTTATGTCGGTGAAAGAGAGTCGGTGCTCTCCGGGGAATATGCTGAATTGAGTATAATATTGAGCATATTCATCTTTGCAATTTACAAGATTGTCTTTTTCTCCAAAGAGGGCATAAGTATTTTTTCGGTCAAAATCGGTGATGCCTAAGAACTGGGATTCTTCTAATGTGAGATATGAATCACAAAGCTCAGGCGTGATTTCATATTCCTGGATGCCGTCTTTCCTGAGATTGAGGAATGGAAGAATTCCAATATTTTGTCGCATAAATTCTGATACATGAAAAGCCGGATTTACAAGGATTTTCTTGTAGCCGTGCATCTGTTGAGCAAACATTCCTCCCATTGATGTTCCAATTACTACATCGGGCATTTCCGTTTTGCATAATGAGCGAAGCATCGATAGGGAATCTTGGGGACTAATTGGAAGGTCGGGTGCTATCACTTTTACTTCAGGAAATAAAGCTTGCAAGTTTTTAGCTGAAGATGATGCTCCTGAAGATGATAATCCATGGATGTATAGAAGTTTATTTTTCATAGAGTAAAGATACAAAAAATATAAATGAAAAAATTAAGGGATTTCCCCCATAGATAGGAAACCCCTTAAAAATCATGCAATACTAATTGAGAGATTATTTATATTCGTATGCACCAATATCAACAGTGCTGCCACTGATTCGTGGATTTCCCTTAAGATCTACAGTATAGTCAGCTGGAACAAAGGAATTGCTTCCAGCATCTTTCAGTGGTGAATTTGATTTCAATGTCCAATCTTCATTGAAGAATGGGAAGAAGGCACCAGAGGATTTTGTGAGCTTGATGCAATTAGATCCAGTACCTGAATATTCAGCCTCGCTGGCTATACCAATGGCACAATTTGAAATATAAATGTCTTCAGGGAAAGCGAATGATATCAAGGATGAAGTCATTAGGTCTTCATCCACCCACAGTGCATTATTGGTGAAAGTTATCTGAGTCTCCAGCTTATAAAAATAATATCCATATCTATCGCTATTATAGCATATCGAACCAAATAATTTTAATGTGCGATAGTAATAATATGTACCATGATAAACAGAACCGTGATTATTAGCCAATGTGCAATTGGATATATTCATGTTTATTCCACTATTATATTCTTGGAAGAATATGGCACCAAAAGAGTCGCCATCATAAGTGCTCGCAATACTGTTGTTTGCAATTAAGCATCCGCGTAAGACTGATGTCCCATATGTAAGAGGAATAGAAAAACGAAATATGCCAGATGAGTGATCTACAGTGTTGTTTGTGATTATGCAATTAAAGAAGCTACTTGGAGCGCAGATTACGAACACATTATCAGTAGTTTTTAAGTTGGAAACAGTACAATTCTGGAGAGTCCCACCATACATTTTATTTGTTGGCACTTGTTGAAATACACATTGTTGGCAATTACATTCGGCCTTATTTCGAGATTTAATGATATATTATTAGCGGAAATCTCGAATCCGTCGATGTATGTAGGTTTTGTAAACCCGTCCACGCCATTAATGTTGCAATTCAGCAGAAGCGTCTTTTTTGAAGCGTCTCTCTGGCTAATTGCGGATTCTGTACCTTGAAATCCTCCATAGATATTAACACCATCCTTCATTGTAATATTATCGGTGTAGGCTCCTTCCTGTACCCATATTTCAGAATTCCCAGCTGCAGTTTGGAGCGCTTTTGAAATAGTAGCAAATGGAGCATTCCACGAGTTCCCTGCATTGGTGTCTTTACCTTTTGATGAAGATACATAGATAAGTGTTACATCTACAGTTTTAAATGTTGTTGTAGTACTGTAGGCAATCCCAGAGTTATTTAGCGCATAAGCCCTCACATAATATGTAGTATTTGGAGAAAGGTTTGATATAACGCCTTGGAACGAGCTTGGGGTAGCCTCAACTTTGCTTGCATCATTGATGGTGGAATTTTTGTTAGAAGATGAATATATGAATCCACAGTTAATGACATCTGAAGTGCCAGTACTAGTTATTTGCACTGATACTGAAGCACTATTTGAAGTAATATTGCTGCTTTCATTCATTTTCAAGGTAGGAGTGCCTGCGGGTTGAGGCTCGGGTGTAGGTTCGCTGTCTGAACCTTTGCTGCATGCAAGACAGCTTGTCAATACAAAAACGATAAAGAGTAATTTAGGTGTCTTCATTGCTTTAATTTTAATATGATTAATTTTAGAACTAATAATTCTTGTTTTTCACTATTACAATTTTATTGGAAAAATTATCACTAAAAAACAGTGTCCAAAGCTCTTGACACTGTTTGGCATATATTGATATCTGAATGTATGATAATGGAATTTAAACGTATGAAAATAATAATATAAATATATAAGAATAAGGGTTCTAATTTTATAAGGTGGTTGTAATATCAGTTAAATATGTTACTTTTGCTAGTACTAAAATTTTTGGATGTTTAAAGAATTAGTGGATTCCGTGTTATAAGAATCTGAAATTAAGGTAGATATTCAACCATCAGATTCGAAATTCAATATATCTTGCAATAATTCTAATTGTGAGAGACTATTTTATATTATTTTTTTAATTAAAACAGCAGTTCAATTTTTTGAATTGCCAGTAATATATTTATAAATCATGGAAAAAAACGAGAATCCAACAATTAAAGAATTCGATTATAAAACTATAGCAAATTTTTTTCAAGGTCTAGAAAGACAGGGCCCTGGGAGTGATGAATGCACTTTGAAGGCGATAAACTATATTCCGATATTTCGTTCGGAAGTGAAAATGGCTGATTTAGGGTGTGGAACGGGTCATCAAACCTCAATTTTGGCAAAGAATACCGTAGGTCGTATTTATGCTCTTGATTTATTGCCTGAAATGATGGAAGGATTGAATAGACGGATATCAGAAGGAGGATTTGAAAAACAAATAATCCCAATCCAGGGAGCAATGGACGATCTGCCTTTCAATTACGATTCATTTGATGTTATATGGGCAGAAGGTTCTATTTATAATATTGGTTTTGAGAAAGGCCTTAGGTATTGGCGTGATTTTCTCAGAACCGGAGGCTATGTGGCAGTTACAGAATGTTGTTGGATTTCAAATAATCGTCCTTCGGATGACAAATGGATAAAAGATAATCTTGTTGAAATTGATTCGATAGATTCGAAGGTTTCTATAATCAAAGAATGTGGGTATAGACCTGTGGCAAATTTCATTCTACCTGAAGATTGCTGGCGGGAAAATTATTATGACCATATGAAAGCAAGAATACAAAGCTTTATCGAGGAGAATGGTTCTAGTCATTCTACGTTAAGTTTTGTGGAAATGCTGAAAACAGAGATGGATTATTATGAAACATATCACGATTATTACGGCTATGTGTTTTTTATAGCGCAGAAGATCTGATCTAGATAGAAAAGCCGCATTCCTCAATGGAATGCGGCTTTATGTTTTATATAAGAAGGAGGTGAATCAATATTCAAGTCCCATGTTATCGACCCAGAGGGTCATGCCCACAGTGCCAACGTAGGCAGTTCCGCATCCTGAAGATGCCATTATGAGCATGTGAGTAGGTGTAGCATTTGCGCTATCCCAGCCTTCTTCTACTACTGGAACCATTTTGCCATGACTATTGCGTGCGTAATACGACTTGTCGGCAGGAATGAGCCCCATATATGAACGATAGCCTGGATGACGAGTGATATCGCCATACCATACGGGTATTTTGTTGCCGTTTACCCAGCCATTAGTAGATGACGAGTAACGTTCGCGTCCAGTACCCACTCTTTTTGCATGAATATGTCCTTGCGCATCTTCCCAGCGGCGTTGAAGAATGATAAATACCTCTGCGCTATCTTTTCCTCCAATAACTTTCTGAGAGCCGAATCCGCTAGAATATATGCGAGTGCCCTGAGGCGGTGCTATTACTCTGTAATCAAATATTAGAGCCTCTGGGCGTGTGGTAAACGGTATTCCCATTTCCATCTTGCTATATGGGTTCTTGGTACTCGAAATAGGTTCGAAGATATGTCCAAGAAAGATACTTCCTGACACCATTACCTTCATATTGATAATTCCTAGGGCTTTTACTTCTTCTAGAATGGATGTGAGCTTTGCACAATAATTGCCTCCTCCTCTTGAATCGCGGAATACGGCATTACTACATTTTGTTACGCCCATCACCTTTGCCATTACATTTGATGTGGCCCATGGAGAGCCTCCCATATTAGTATATGGTTTGTCGCCAATTATAGTTTTGTTTGGGCCTATCTCATAAAGGGTCTTGTTGTTACCGCCAATTACGCTTGACTCTTGGATTTGGCGGATGACCCACGAATTAAAATCTCCGTAATTAAGTTTTACTACGTTTCCCATCATCAATGGTGGAAAACTCATAAGAAGAATTAATGTTAATAAACTGCTTTTGAGTTTCATATTTGTAGTCGATTTATTTTTAATTTACAAAAATAATAATTGTAAAAAATTTTTATTATTCAATGTGTGAAATTGACCTATATTATACCCATAACAACCATTTTTATTTGGTCGCCATCGCTTTTATGACATATTTCATTGTATGTGCAACGCGTGTAGTTCAATTGAAATCTTAAGAACTTAATTGGGTGATAGTCAACACCTACTGTGTAGTTGCGCTGAATGTCGTTAAGCTCCTTATCTGAATTGAAATAATCATATCGGAGGATTGGAGTGAAATGAGCTGGAAGGTTAACTCCTCCAACTGCATACCATCCGCGGCTAGTCTTTGATCCCGTTTCACCCGCTACATATTCACTTCGAGCAAATCCGAAATCACTTTTATATCCTGCACCAGCACTCCAGCGATTATATTTGGTGTAGTCTGCATTCTTTTCACCCCAGTAATATGATGCTGACAAAGTAAGACAATTTATTGGATGAACCATTATTCGTCCAGTCACGTCTTTGCTTTTGTTATTGTCCTTTAAGGCCATTCCATTACCGTTGAAAACGCCTAACGCATATTCAATCATGCTAAAAGATTTCCTTTGCAGAAAACATCCATAGATGCTTATTCCCACATCACGCCCGGTAGTAGTTTCTCCGGAAAGCCCACCTTGCACTAATTGACGTATTACTAAAGGATAGTCCACCAATTCTTCTTGTAAAGGGCCGTTTAGGTTACCAATAGTGAAAGGGACTTTGAACTGTCCAAGACAGAAACTTAACTCATTTAGCGGTTTAAATCTAATGCGTGCATCGTAGGTTTTGAATTTATATAAATCGACCAAAAGACGATAGTCGAATTTAGCTGGTAGCTTACCGTTAATATCTATCCTGGCATTTCTAATCTCAAAAGTAGATGCATCGTTATCATATGAATATCCTATGGCAAGATATCCTGATATATTAGGCATCCATTTCAATATTGATTGTACTTTGGTGGTGATTTTTTCTACTGATTCAACTCGCTTAGAAAGAGAGTCGGTATTTTCGGCATTTGCGCTGGAAACACTTGTGATGATAAGTAATAATGCGATTACAGAATAGCGGAATATAAGTTTCATATAGATGCAGAATTTATGCACGAGAAAATAGTTTGATCACTCAAAAACGGTGCAAAAGTACTACCTTTTGCTGAATTGAGCAAAAATTAGCTATTCCAGAAGTATGAAAGATTCTATTTATTTAGTGGCCGCTAGTGAGAGAAGCCTATGTCCCACAGTGCAATAAAGGCATTTTCTCGCATCACAATATTCTTTTTTAACTTGAATCATAGCCTGGGATGTTAAGGCATCATCGCATTTCAACCCTGAATAACGGAAAAGAGATACAATAGAATTGTTTTCAGCTGGCAACGATTCTAAAAGTTCTATGGCTTTCTCCGTCATTTCATAATCTCCAGTGAGTTCTCCGATTGCGTAATAAAGAGGTGCTACTGTGTTTATTAGGATGATATCAATACTTCTGTTCCCGAGCGCTCTTGCGCTCATAGTGGACTCGTCTCCGAATGAGTAATGATTTGCCCAGTATCCAGATAATTTTACAGAGAAAAGTGCTCTAAGTTCTTTTTCGTCTTTAGCACTTCTGATTTTCTCCATCAACCTGAAGCTATCAAGAATATAGTGCGCTAACATTGCAATTCGGCGATGAGGGAAATTCTGAGGTCTTATTCTGAATGATTTCCAAGCATCAGCATTTATAGGCGTGAGCGAAAATTTATTGGATAGGAAAGTGTATTCTCTGCAAAGCTGCTGATAATATGCGTCGTGAGGATGCAAAGTGGAGTTTAACATTCCGGCTTGTCCAAATAGAAGAGCCTCAATCTGCAGAAGGGAGTCGCTGTGCTTGTGGAGAAGTCGCAAAGGAGTTTTCCTTGCAAGCCTTTCAAATGCGTCGTTATTTATTCCAAAGCCTAGATTGCGCGCTAAAGTAACATAGCAAATATCTTCCCAGCTCCCGCAAAATATTTCGTAAAGCTGGCGCAAGCGTTCCACCTTGTGGTGAAGCCGTTCAAAAGCCATACTTTGTACCCATTCGGCAATAAGGAGTGGAGTCATTTCAGAAATCTGTGCTGTGCAGGGCAAAGTTTCTTTAGAGTTGACCAATGACGCGTATTTATCAGCGAAATGTGGCGAACATGGAAGAATTAGTTGGGGAATTAATTCTCCGCTTTTGCGATATATTGGGGCGTCATCTTTTTCGACTATGTGAAGGATAATAGAGTTATAGGATGAGTCTTTATCGTGATTATGCCTGAACCAGTCGGATGCTCTCACATGAATTTCTATATTGCCGACCCAAAGGAATCCGTCAATTTCCACTTTGGCATTAAAAAAATCTGGACCAGCATCTCGATTAAGCATACCGGGGTCAATCACTCGTATATTGCGGCCATCATTAGTGCGCATATTCGCAGGATTCCATAGACGATGCTGCCACACATATTGCATTATATTCTCCATGGGTTGGATAGTTGATTCGTTTTATTTTGCAAATAAAGCAAATAGGTAGGAATAATTTCTTAGTGATTTTCGAGAATTAGGCTGAAAACTGCATAAAACAATAAAATTAAAGCTTAATTATGCATGTTTTAGCTATGTGTGAACGAATTTTGCCCATAGTATATATATATTTGTAAACAAGGATCAACTAATTCATATGTCAAGTCGCCTACGGGTTAAAATGAATAATAAAATTGAAGCCAGAATCATACCTTGAAAAACATAAAATGGCGACTATTTGTATCCCTAGAAAATAGGGGATAGGATGATCTTTAAATCCGCATTAGGGAGAATATATTTTTCTCGGTGCGGATTTTTAAGTTTTAATGTTAGATTGGAGTAGGTATCTCGATATCAGTTAACCAGAATATATCACTGAATTTACATAAATCCACAGGTTTCTTTATGCCGTCAACCATTCCACGTTCTGAAAATTGCCAAATAGTGTATCTGCCATTCCAATTAATCTTAGGCTCAAGATTGGAATATCTCCCAATATATAGATGATATTTATTAAAATAGGGTGATAGATTTGCATTGTAGAATGCCATAGTAGAATAAATCATAGGAGAATATCCATAATGACGCTGAAGCATTCCCATAAATGCTTCAAGACTGTCAATTAATTGCTCGCGCGACCAATTACCGCGAGTTTCAATATCCACCATAGGAATTAAATCCTGGGATTCTTTTGGAACTGTGCGGGTGAAATTATTAAATTGATCTTGAAGAGATGAAGTGGAGCGAAAGAAATGATAGCTACCAACCAATATCCCATATTGGCGTGCCATTTTCAGGTTGTAAGAATAATGAGGCGAAGCATAAGTAGCTCCCTCAGTCGCCTTAATATATGCAAATTTAATATTCTTATTTGAGCTGACTTTCTCCCAATCTATTGTCTTTTGGTGACTCGAAACGTCGATTCCATCGAAAAGGGCTGTTGTGTCCCTAGGGATAATCTTAAGGGTATAAGATTTCTTGCCTTTGCACGAATACATAAAAATAGCAAAAAGCAAAATAGACAGTATGGAGATTAATTTCTTCATTCTTGATTGTTGGCAGGGGAGCGACGGCGGGTAGAATACTTGGTAATATCTTCTTCTTCCTCTTCGTCGTTTTTGTCTTTCTTATTCTTTTTGTCTTTTTTTTGTTTTTCTTTTTCCTCTTTTTGTTGACGTTTCAATTCGTCTTTTTTCTTCTTCTCAATTTCTTTTAGCCTTTTCTTTTCAAAGTCGGTCTTGAATTTTGAAGGAGTTTGCATACGCATCTGCATATCCATATTTGGTTCTACGGTGTTAGGATATCCGTTCAAACCGCCCTTTAGAGAGTTGCTGCATAAAATCATTTTTACATTGTTCCCTCTATTGAATTTGCATAAATCCACATGTCCGTCAATGCCTTGCACGCTTCCATTATCTGAATATTGCCATAAAATATAAGTGGCGCCATCTTTCAATTCAGGTTCATTAGGAGAATATTTTGCTATAAAAAGTGGATAATTATTGAAGAATGGCCATAGATAGCTATTGTAGAAATTGCTACTTGTATAAATCATCGGAGTGCATCCATAGTGTTCCTCAAGCATATTTGCAAAAGCTTGGAGGCTGTCAACTAATTGCTTGCGAGTCCAATTTCCCTTATTCTCCATATCGATAAGAGGCACAATATCCTGTTCGCCCTTACGAGCTGATTTTACAAAGTTGTCAAATTGAGATTGCAAAGATGAAGTGGCACGAAGGAAGTGATAACTACCTACTTTGATACGATGCTTTCTAGCCTGTTCGATATTTGTCTCAAAATGAGGAGAAGTATAGGTTGATCCCTCGGTTGCTTTTATATAAACAAATTGGATGTTTTTGTCACGACTAACCGTTTCCCAGTCTATATCACGCTGGTAGCTTGACACATCGATTCCATCGTATGGTGAATACCTGTCCTCTTTTGGGCTCACATCTTCTATGTGTCTGGATTCGGCAGCCGCTTTATAGGCTCCCGATGCAAAGAATATAGTTAGAATTGAAATAGAAATATATCGTAATAACGAATGCGTCATCTTGTGAATTATTATTCTTAAATAATTATAAGTGCAAAGTTAATAAAATGTATGGGAGGGGTGGAGCACATTTCACAATATTTAGTTCCACTTTAAAGAAAAAAGATTATCATCCAATAATTATAGCAATTTTTCAAATATCGGAAAATTACTATATTTGTATAAACAATGACAGAATTATTAACAAATTAAATCTTTATATGTCTATGTTAGCTTCTATTTTTGCAGCTTCATGTCCTTTGATTAACTACGGATTAATCTCATGGCCTACTTTTTCAATATTAACAATACTAACTGTTGTTGGACTTTGGAAAGTTTTTATAAAAGCTGGGCAACCTGGTTGGGCCGCTATTGTACCTATCTACAATACTCTGATATTGCTTAAGATTGCATGTCGTCCTTGGTGGTGGTTGTTGCTTATGTTTATTCCAGGAGTAAATTTTATCATTTCCATTTTTGTTATGATAGATATTGCAAAAGCATTTCGTAAGGGTACTGGATTTATTTTAGGCCTTATTTTCTTAAGTCCTATATTCATTATGATTCTAGGTTTTGGTAAATCTCGCCATATTAGCGACGACCGTTCAATAAGATAAAATCCAAGTAAAAAATAGAAAGCACCGAAACCATAAAGATTTCGGTGCTTTTTTATTTTAAGGGCAGCCCGGGTTATAGTCCGAAGGCTTCTTTTAGTTTCTCCACGTAGTCAAGTTTTTCCCAAGTGAAAAGTTCCACCTCGAGAGTCTTAGGCTCGTCGTATTTAGAACTGAAATGTTTCACAACTGTCCTAGGTGTGCGTCCCATATGTCCGTAAGAAGCTGTCTCCTCATAGATAGGGTTGCGTAATTTCAGACGATGTTCGATAGCAGCTGGGCGCATATCGAAAATTTCATTTAATTTCTTCGCAATCTCAGCATCAGACATATTCACCTTCGATGTGCCGTAAGTGTCCACGAATAAACTCACAGGCTCGGCAACTCCGATGGCGTAAGCCACTTGAACAAGCATCTCGTCTGCTATGCCGGCGGCAACAGCATTTTTTGCAATATGACGGGCAGCATAAGCTGCGGAGCGGTCCACTTTAGATGGATCTTTTCCAGAGAAAGCACCACCACCATGTGCGCCTTTGCCTCCGTAAGTATCTACGATTATTTTACGTCCAGTAAGACCAGTGTCGCCATGAGGACCTCCGATAACGAATTTTCCGGTTGGATTCACCAGCAGTTTTAAGTTGCTGTCAAAGAGAGCTCTTGTGGTTTCGTCAAGTTTGGCTTTCACTCTAGGAAGCAATATCTGAGCCACATCTGCCGTGATTTTCTCAAGCATTTGCTTGTCGGCCTTGTCACGAGCTTCTTTAGTGTAGAATTTAGGTTGGACAAATTCATCATGCTGAGTACTTATCACAATAGTGTGTACGCGCACAGGCTTGTGAGTCTTTCCGTCGTATTCTACTGTGACTTGGCCTTTAGCATCAGGACGTAGATATGTCATTGTTTTACCTTCCTTGCGAATAGCAGCAAGCTCTTGCAATAGAAGGTGTGCCATGTCAAGAGGAAGCGGCATAAGGTTTGGCGTTTCAGTTGAGGCATAGCCAAACATCATTCCTTGGTCGCCAGCACCCTGTTCTTCGGCATTCGCACGTTCTACACCACGATTGATGTCTTGCGACTGTTCGTGAAGAGCAGAAAGAACACCACATGAGTCAGCGTCAAATTTATACTCGCTTTTGTTGTAGCCTATTCGGTTGATGACATTGCGGGTCACCTCCATAAGGTCAACGTAAGCATTTGATTTCACTTCTCCTGCAATCACCACTTGACCAGTAGTGACGAGAGTTTCGCAAGCAACCTTCGATTGAGGGTCGTAAGCGAGAAATTGGTCTAGAATAGCGTCGGAGATTTGGTCTGAAACCTTGTCAGGATGCCCTTCCGAAACGGATTCTGATGTAAATAGATAATTCATTTTTTCCATTTTAATTTAAAGTGGAAAAAGTACTAAACTGTTACACTGAGAAATTGAGGGAAAGTCGTGATTCGCAGTTTTAGCATTTTTTTGTGTGGTTGCAAGCAGCCAAATTTTTCCACATAGTTAATATTCGGCTGCAAAGATAATACATTGTAACAATATTACCACAGATATTACTGTGAAAAATGGTTTTTACATCCTAATATTAATGGCTATGAATTAGGGCCATATCCCCTTAAAATCGGGGTTTATTCCCTTTGACTGCCACATTGTTAAGATTATTTACAGAAAAATATATAACAATTTTGGCTTTAATTCAAAATTTGGTATCTTTGCGTGCTAAGAAAAAACGTGCAAAATGTATGAGTGTATACACAAGTGCGAATTTGATGACAATTTTAATTAACTGAAAAAACAATTACAAAAAATAATTAAATGGCAGCATTAGAGAAAATTAGAAAAAAGGCCGTCTTTTTGACAATCGTCATTGGTGTGGCTCTTTTAGCTTTTATCCTTGGCGACTTCTTGAATTCTGGAAGATCGTTCTTCGGCGATGGAAATACAATTGCTAAGGTTGGAAGTGAGAAAATCGATGGAATACAACTCCAGAAGCGTACTGAAGAAGTGAATAACCAGCTTCAGAAAAACAATCAAACCATGGACGCCGCAGTCGTTCAAAACAGAGTTCTTGACCAAATGATTCAAGAAATTCTTTTGGACAAAGAATTCGACAAAGCTGGAATCTATGTAACAGACAACGAACTTTCTGAATACATGACAGGAAAGAACGCTCGTCCAGAAATGTATCAATTCGCTCAACAATGTGGAGTTGAATCACCAGCTCAACTTTATGACGTGATTTTCAACCCAACAAAATACGGTGCTCAACCTCAACAAGTGGCTGAAATGAAAAATCAGTGGCTTAAGATGGAAAAAGATATCGAACGCTCTATCAAGGCTCAAAAACTTCAAGGTCTTCTAGCTGGAGCTATCCAATCTAATGATCTTGACAAAAAACAACTTTTCGAGGAAAATGCAACTACTGCTTCTGTAACTTATGCTAAGCAAGACTATTCATCACTTAAGGATTCTAACTATCCTGTTACTGATGCAGAGCTTCAAGCTGAACAAAATAAGGAAAAAGAACTTTATCGTCTTGACGAGGAAGCAAGAGTGGCTCACATCATCGCTGTTGATGTAGCTCCTTCTAAGAAAGACCTTGCTGCTGCTAACGCTCTTATTGCTGACGTTCTTAACAAACTTCGCACTTCTCCAGGTGCCGACGGAGTTCGCAACAATTCTGAACTTAATATCAACGAAACTGTAGTTCGTCTAAGCGACGTTAACGATGCTAAGATGAAGGAATTCATGAAGGGTGCTACTGCTGGTTCAGTTTCAGAGCCTGAATTCATGTCAAATACATATTCTATCATCAAGGTTAAAGACGTGAAGATGGAAAGTGATTCAGTTAATATCAATATGGTAGCCGTTCAAGGGGATAAGAAACTTCAAGAATCAATTCTTGGACAACTTAACGCTGGCAAGTCTATCGCTGAATTATCTAAGGCTAATAAGTCTATAAACGGACAAGAAAACCAATGGCAAGTGATAATGAATCTTCCTGATTCTATCAAGTCTAAGGTCCTTGCTGCTGGTGCAGATTATTTCGCTCTTCAATCTAGCCCACAAGGAGCTTATCTTGTTAAAGTCCTTAAGAAGACTGCTCCTAAGGCTATATACAATATCGCAGCTATAAGCTATAAGGTATATCCAAGTAAGCAAACTGTTGATGGACTTCGCGACAATCTTCAAGCATTCATCAACAAGAATAACACTAGCACACTTCTCGAGTCAAAGGGAGTAACTGCTGGTTACCAACCACAAAGAGTTGTTGTTATGAAGAATGATCCTCAAGTCAACAATATTGAGAGCACTAGAAAAGTAGTTAAATGGCTGTTCGATGCAAGCAAGGGAAGCGTTTCTCCTATCTTCGATAAGGAAAACAACAATAAGATGATTGTTATTGCTCTTGACGATGTTTACGATGGAGGTTACTGGCCAATTTCTGATCCAATGGTTCGCGAAACTCTTACTCAGAAAGTTCGCAACTCTAAGAAAGGGGATGCTCTTATGAGCAAGCTCAATGGCAAAGCTTCAAGCGTAGCAGGTTATGCGCAATTGATGAAATCTAAAGTTGATACTACTCAAATTACTTTCGGACAAGCATTCGTTCCTGGAATCAACGCTATGGAGTCTGCATTAATAGCTCGTGCTTCTGTAGCTCCAGTTGGAAAGATACAGAAACTTGTTAAGGGTAATTCAGCTGTATTCGCTTATACCGTAACTAAGCAACAACGCACTAACCGTAAGCCAGAACAAACTGAGCTTACTCGCACATTCGATACTTCAAGAGGAAATGCTGCTGTTATGCAACATGCTATTGAAATTTTGAAGAAAGCAACAAAAGTGGAAAATAAGCTAAGCAAATTCTTCTAAAAGAATTTTAGCTCAATAATATAATAGTGGAACGATTCTTAGAGTCGTTCCACTATTTTTTTGCCCTATTTCAGTATCGTAGTAAATTACCTTCGCAGTAAGAACACGCTAGTGCTTTCTACCTCATCCCACTCGTTAAAATAATATCCACACAGATCCGTCCACTAATTGACTATGTAATGCCAACATGTATAGTTTTATACGAGATATGCTTAATATTGCAAGCTATCTTCCTAAAAATCATTAAGATTTAAGCAATTTTCCTTGCTCTTTGCTTATTGTTTGTTGCTAAAAACAGGAATAATATGTATTTTTGAACTTCATAAAATGTAAATACTGCATAATGAGTACAATTAATGAAGTACAGGATGAAATTGTAGATGAGTTCAGCGGTCTAACTGACTGGATGGACAAATATGCATATATCATTGAGCTCGGCAACGCTATTGAACCTATGGAGGATAAAAATAAGACTGCCGACAACATTATAGAAGGCTGTCAAAGCCGTGTGTGGCTCGTTGCCGACGAAAAGGATGGAATCGTGGATTTCCGTGCCGATAGCGATGCGATAATCGTAAAGGGCTTGATTTCTCTTTTAATGAGAGTCCTCTCAGGACATACTCCTCAAGAGATTCTTGATGCGGATCTTTATTTTCTTAAAGAAATAGGCCTTCAAGAACATCTTTCTCCTACGCGCAGTAACGGATTGGTGGCTATGATTAAGCAAATGCGTATGTATGCGCTGGCTTATAGAGCTAAGGAGCAATCATCTTAACCTTGAATTATAAATCTAATAATAACTATAGTAATTATGTTTAAAGACCAACCTAAAGGGTTAATACCTGCTGCTCTTTCCAACATGGGTGAGCGTTTTGGGTATTATATTATGAACGCTGTTCTTACTCTTTTCCTTTGTTCGAAGTTCGGATTGAGTGATGAGACGGGAACACTTATTTATTCGTTCTTCTATGCCGGAATTTATGTGCTAAGTTTGGTAGGAGGTATCATCGCTGATAGAACGCAGAACTACAAGGGTACAATTATGAATGGCCTTGTTGTCATGTCGCTTGGATATGTGGTTCTTTCAGTTCCTATTTTGGCCACTTCCACTAATATCAGCTGGTTGTTACCGCTCACTTGTGGAGCTTTGTTTTTGATCGCTTTTGGTAACGGTTTATTCAAAGGTAACCTTCAGGCTATCGTAGGACAACTTTATGATAATTTTGAAGCAGAAGCTGCGAAGAAGGGACCTGAGGCCCTTGCAGTTGCTAAGAGCAAGCGCGACTCTGGATTCCAAATATTCTATGTGTTTATCAACATTGGAGGACTTATTGCTCCTTTCGTAGCTCCAATTCTTAGAAATTGGTGGTTGAATGTTCACAAACTCACTTATAACGCAGACCTTCCTGCTCTATGCCACCAATATCTTGATGGCGTCCACATGGATGGCGAACAGATTCAAAATCTTAATACACTGGTAGCACAAGTTGGTGGTACTGTTTCTAACAATATGACTTCTTTCTGCACAGAGTATCTTGACGTATTCAATACGGGAATCCATTATTCATTCATAGCATCGGTATTTGCAATGTTACTTTCTTTAGCCATATTTGCTGCTACTCGCAAGATGTATCCAACCCCAGGGAAGAAAGAAGTTAAAGAAACTGTTACTTATACCCCTGAAGAAAAGATGCAAATGGCAAAGGAAATCAAACAAAGAATGTATGCTCTTTTTGCTGTTCTTGGCGTTGTGATTTTCTTCTGGTTCTCTTTCCACCAAAATGGTACGTCGTTATCACTTTTTGCACGTGATTTCGTAAATACTACAGTTATTCCACCTGAAATATGGCAGGCAGTTAATCCATTCTTTGTGATTGTGCTTACTCCTATAATTATGTTGATATTTGGGGCTCTAGTGCGTCGTGGCAAGGAAATATCTACTCCTAAAAAGATTGCTATTGGTATGGGAATCGCAGGATTGGCATATCTTTTCTTAGCTATATATTCTTATGCTCAAGGCTATCCTTCTGGAACAGAGTTCAAGGAAATGGCTGTTGGCGCTAAGGAAATGATGAAGGCCGGACCATGGGTGTTGATAGTGCTTTATTTCTTCCTAACGGTTGCCGAATTGTTCATTTCTCCTCTAGGATTGTCTTTTGTATCAAAGGTTGCTCCTAAGCATCTACAAGGACTTTGCCAAGGATTGTGGCTCGGTGCTACTGCAGTAGGGAACTTGCTACTTTGGATAGGTCCGTTGATGTATAACCGTATTCCTATCTGGCAATGCTGGTCTATATTCTTAATCGTGTGCGGAATCTCAATGTGCGTGATGTTTGGTATGGTTAAGTGGCTTGAACGCGTAGCTAAATAAGCTGTTAAGCTAATATATAAAACATCTAAGGAGCCTAGCTAACGTTTATTGTTAGTTAGGCTCCTTTTATATTTTCTATTAGACTATAGGGCAAATTTGGAGCGCAGAATATTGGAGCTCATAATGATTAAGATAGTATTGTTTTTCAAATCCACATTTTGAGCCTATAACCAATAAATGTTAATAAACGCTAATATAATATCTTAACTACTTGAAATTGAATCGAATTTATGCAAATTACTAGCTTATTTCGAAAGATTTTGAATAAAAACAATCAATTTACGTCCTTTACCTTAGCAAATAAAATATATTGAAAAATGAAAAGCCTAAGATTTTATTGTCTGTTATTTTCGTTGTTCATTTCATTGGCTTTAAGCATAGGATATGCTAAGGGTGTGAAGATAACACTAAATGACCAGACTGAACGATTCACTTCTATCTCTGATGTGGCTAAAATTATGCTTACTGATGGTAAGGTGGTGGTGAATAAAACGTCAGGTGACGTTGAAGTTACACCTATTAGTGATGTCAAGAACATTACTTTTAGCGAAAACACTGGCGTTTCTAATGCATTAGTAGATGGTTACACAATTTCGTTGTATCCTAATCCTTGCACGGATGTGGTGGTGATCAATGGAATAAGCGATGCCACTAAAGTTAGTATCTATTCAATAGAAGGTAAACTTGCAAAGACAGTTATCGTGAGTCAAGGTGATGAAATCTCAGTATCAGATTTTGGCGCTGGGGTTTATATTGTTAAAGTGGGCAGCCAATCATTTAAATTAATGAAGAAATGAAAAAGTTGTTCTTAGGATTAGCCATTTTGTGTGCGATAGCGCTCATGGCAGAAGAAAAGTTCTTTATACACACCAGCAATTCCATAAAGTATGGTATGAGTGAAGACCAGTTTAGCGAGATTACATTTCCTTCGTCTGATAAGATGTCGGTAACGGCTAATGGAACTACATTGGAATTTGACGTTGCTGCAGTAGATTCGATGACATTTTTTGATAAGGACAATGTGGTAGAGATTAATTATAATGGTACAGATGCTTCAGTAGTCAATCCTTTGGCTTTTGCGGGCGTTTCTATCACAAATGTTGGTGCTGACATCACTGTGAACTCCACAAGCACCACAGAAGTGGAATATCGCCTTACAGGTACAGCCACCGATGGTAGTTTCAAGATTTATTCTCCCACAAAGTTTATTCTTTCCTTGAACGGTGTGAATATAACTAATGCTGATGGTGCAGCAATCAACAGTCAGTGTAAGAAAAAAATGACTCTTAAGCTTGCTGACGGAACTACCAATTATCTTACGGATGGTTCTACTTACAATACCACTGATGGAGAGGATATGAAGGGCACTTTGTTTAGCGAAGGCAAAATAGACGTTTATGGTCCTGGTACACTTGACGTCACGGGTAAGTATAAACATGCTATTGCTGGTGATGATGAGATTATCGTTAATAGTGGGAGCATCCTCGTAAATAGTGCTGCCTCAGATGCAATTCATAGCAAAGATGTTTTTGAGATGATTGGAGGATCTGTTCAACTTGCTGCCACAGGCGATGGTATTGACGGAGATGAGGGAAATATTCTTATCACTGGAGGTACACTTAATATTTCTGCTACGCAGAATACCACAAAAGCAATAAAATGCGATGGCAAGATTGATATTTCAGGAGGTACGCTCACTCTTAACACCTCTGGAGGTGTGGTTGTGGAATCGGGTGACCCAAGTTATTGCACAGCAATAAAAACAGATAGTATAATGACAATCACCGGAGGTACTATTAATATTACCACGACAGGTGCGGCAGGAAAGGGAATTTCTGTAGATAAGGACCTTATAATCTCAGGCGGTGATATCACAATTACTACTTCAGGAAATGGTGCTACATATACAAATACATCTAGTGTAGCTGATTCTTATGCCGCTACGTGTATATCGGTGGATCGCAATCTCACTATCAATGGGGGAAATATATCCTGTACAAGTACAGGTAGTGCTGGAAAGGGAATTTCTGTAGATGGTGATTTGGTTATTGGCGATGGCTCTTCATCACCAATAGTTAGTGCATCCACTTCGGGTGCTAAATTCTGGGTAAGCGGTAGTGGTCAAAATGCAGACTATGCAAATCCAAAAGCCATTAAGGCTGGTGGCAATCTCACTATTAACAGCGGGCACGTAACTGCTTCTACTAAGCAAGATGGAGGAGAAGGTCTTGAAAGTAAAAATATATTGACGATAAATGGTGGTATCGTTGAATCCACAACTTATGATGATGCTATAAATGCAGCAAAAGCTGTGGTTATAAATGGCGGTCAAGTCTATGCTTATGCTAGCGGTAATGATGGTATTGACTCAAATGGGACATTTACCATTACAGGTGGAGTAATCATTGCCTCAGGAACTAATACCCCTGAGGAGGGTTTCGACTGTGATCAGAACAATTTTGCTATCACAGGAGGTATCTTAATTGGTACAGGAGGCTCTACCAGCACGCCTACAGCAAGTTCTTGCACGCAGAAAGTAGTGCTTTATGGAGGATCAGGCACACTCGATCAGTACATCGACATCCGTTCTTCTGCTGGAGCTGATATTCTCACATATAAGATTCCTCGCACATATAATCAAATGACTTTATTGTTTAGCTCGCCGAGCTTATCCAATACCTCTTATACTATATATAAAGGAGGTTCGGTGACGGGAGGAACAGATTTCCATGGATATGTTACAGGAGGGGCCTACACGCCTGGCACATCAGCTTCCACATTCACAGCTTCAAGCACTGTTACTACGGTAGGTAGCACCGGAGGTGGACCTGGTGGGGGAGGAGGTCGTCCCTAGGATTATATAGTATTTAGTAAATAATAGAAACGAAACCATCCGTTGCAATTTGCAATGGATGGTTTCATTTTAATGCTGGAGTAAATTGTTAAAGACTCACTCGCATATGTGCTTTCGGATATCGAAGTACTAGACAAGATGCCTCCGTCACCACAAGAGCATCGCTGTTTCTCACTCCGGCAGTCTTTAGGTCTAAGGCCTCGGTCCCAAATGGCAGGTGGCTGTATTTTTGAATATATTCGGGGTCAATAATGATACCCTTTCCGCTCATGCCGCATTCATCAAATATTTCCGATAGTAGAACGTATATGCGTCCAAACTTGGAGCATATCTCGGAGAAGTCGATACCCCATTTAGTAGTACTTTCTCCTTGAGATACCATTCTGGTAAAATCAAGCTTGTTGAGTGCGCAAATAAGGTCTGACCCTCCTACAAGAATTTTTCTCTTTGAACCTGCATTTCCAGTGAAGGCTTCTTTCATCATTTCAATAACCGAACTCTCAGTAATGGGTGTCTTGAATGTATAGTCTTTGCCTGCTTGATACCAAATTCCCCATGTGAGATACACTGGCTCTTTTTTCTTGCTATCATAGATTTTTTGTCTCACTCCGAATAGGAAATTCTTCTCCATACCCAAACGCATATCGTAGATTGCTGCTTCCTCTTGGTCGCTCATATTCCATCCCACTTCTTTGTTGGCAATCTTCTGCAGGGTGCTTTGTTCTATTTGCATCTTGAATATTTGGCAGAAGTTTTGATCCTTTTTTGGCATAGCTTCAAATTGTGGTGTCTGCACATCCAGCTCTGTTGCCGCACGGCCCATTCTGATTAATTTGGTGCCAGATGCTATGGAGGGAATACAGTTCTCCACATCACCTATTTTTTTGCCGTTAACTGCGCTTATAGCAAGTCTGCCGTCATCTGTTTTTCCGGTTACGTATAGCACGAGTGAAGGTCTCAGGTTGCCATTGGCATCAGTAATTTCGGCATTGTCATCACTCACAAGGATTGTATCAGACACATCAAACATATCATTATTACTGGTATCAATGATTGCCTTTTGGTCATTATCAGATTCTTGACCTTCCTCAGGCTCTTCATGTGCCACTTTCATCACACACTTGGTTGGCTTTGTATCCACATTGTAATAGTCCACAATCATACTGCCTGAATGTTTGCTACCAGCGCATCGTGATAATTGGTCTATTGGAGTTGCCATGGGACGAATCTTTACGATTTCTTGGTCAATTTCATTTCTTAGCAACTCATTTGAGGCCTCACTAGCGATATCAGTTGTTACTGGGCCATCAACCACATGTTTTCCACCTTCTACACCTGTCACAAGTCCTACCGCAATGGTTGCTGCACTGGCTTCATTGCCGAAAATCAGGAGTAAAGTGGCTATTATTAATGTAATTGTGATGATGCCTTTTGGACTTTTGATCCAATTGAAAATTTTGTTAGTCTTAGTCATAGATTCTTTGTTTTTCATAATTTGTTATTTGATTGATTAATAGTTAAATGTCCCATCTGCTTCTACGCTTATATGTTGGGAATTGTACATTTATATTTTGTCGATTGTAATTCTGTCTTTCAATATGAGGAGCTCTCATAATATCTATTCTCTCATTTTTTCCTTTAAGGTACCCTTCATTCCTGGCAGCCTCCAAGTCACTATCATATTCAATTCCTTTTCTGATTATTTCAATAAGCTCATTATCTATTTCGCCGTTTGAATAGTTTTGGCAAATAGCCATCGTTTTATGTCTAGTATCTTCATCAGCTATTTCAATCGGAAGGATATCGATTTGTTTGATTTTCTTCCACCCCTTTATATTTCTGCTTACTGCAGACTCGAAGTCGTTCCCAGCATATATATCGCTAATAATTCCTGTGAGCGACGGGTTTTGAAATAGTATATTTAATACAGGATTTTGTAAGGCAGCTGCAAAATCATTCTCAATATTTGGAATCTCTTTTGCACATTCTTCAATGCTTTCTTCAGGCTCTTCAATTATTTCTTCCATTTCTAATAAAATTTTGGTTAAACTCTCGTTGTGTGTCATGACTGTGCAAAATTATAACACTGCTATCCCAAATAATTCAGAAAAAGTCAAATTGGATATTAGCATGCAGGATTGTATATAAAAAAACTTCCTTCTATTCGCATAGAAGAAAGTTTATGAAATAAAATTCTATGTAAATTTTATCCCTAAACGTACTGACTTTGTTACATATTATATATGCACCTACGAATTCAATGATGAAACTCGAAAGCTTACAGAGCCTTTTCAGTATTTGGTTGGAAATCTGTGATTCACATCATGAAATTTTCAACGATGTATAACCCTATAAATACTGCGTACAGTTATATTATTTAATTTATTTTTTATAAATTAACGTTCGCTTTCTTTAACCTAATATCTATTGCAAAAGGAGCATAGTTCATGACAAAAAAGGCGTGGCTCTATTGTTGTATTATACTGTATTGAGGCCCTCGACTGCCATTCCTAAGTAAAATAAACAATAGGCCACGCTATATATTAATAATCGGCCTTTAATAGGCGATTAAATAATTTAGCATGACTATTTTATGTCTATTGTTACCCTTAGGAATTTGAAATTGTCGAGATTTCAATACAGGATAAGACAAATAAATTATCATATTATATTAAATAAATTGCTCCATGGAACCTAACTCTTTAGGAAAGGGACAATTTATAATTCTTATTTCAGTTAACATGCAAATAATAAGAATGCAAAGTGTTATTGGATTACAACGCAAAAACAACCATAAAAGAACTTTATGAGAAAAAAATAGCTTACGTATTAAAATGTAGTATTATATTATTGCATTCAAAACGTAAGTATTCGTTACCTTTCCCAATAAATAAGCATTAGAAGCTTAATACGGGATAAAAGTTTAATTGTCAATATAATGCCCCAATTAATTAGTATGCACCCTTAAATATACCATCGTAAAGTTAAAACTCATATTTCTGTTTCGCAAATTAATAGATTAAAAATATCAATTATATTTATATGTTTCTAAAGATTAAGTTCATTTGTTATATGCAAAATTACAATATTGCGCTTTAAAATAATAGTGAATAAATCAATTTGACTATCTTTAGCATTAGCTTCATTCTGTAAATCTTATTAAAATCACTAAATTTACATCCAAATTAAAATTAAGAGATATAATGACTCTTTCAAGAACTATTTTCTTCTCGTTGGCTCTCTCTGTTGTGATGATGGGTAGTTGCTCATCGGCAAATAGAAGTGCCAATACAGAGAATGCCCAGAATGATACGCTTACAAAAGTTATCGATTTTAATGCAGATAGTGCATACTCTTATGTGAAGGCTCAATGTGATTTTGGACCTCGCGTGCCAAACACTAAGGCTCATTCACGCACTGCTGATTATCTTATAGCAAAGCTGAAATCATTTGGAGCAAATGTCATAGTACAGGACCCAGAACTTACTGCATTTGATGGAACTAAAATTCAGGCAAAGAATATTATTGGCGAGTTTGGGGCTGATAAGGATAAACGAATTTTGTTGCTAGCGCACTGGGATAGTCGTCCGTTGGCTGATGCCGATAAAGACGCAAAAAAGATTTCTCAACCTGTAATGGGTGCTAATGATGGAGCGAGTGGAGTGGGCGTACTTCTCGAAATGGCTCGCCTCTTCTCCCAAAAATCTCCTAATATTGGAGTAGACATACTTTTTGTTGATGCTGAGGATTGGGGAAATTCTGGCGCGTCTAGTGATGCTGACGACACTTGGGCATTAGGGACTCAATATTGGATAAAAAATATGCACCATGATGGTTATAAGCCTTTATACGGCATCTTGCTTGATATGGTGGGAGCAAGAGGAGCACAATTTGCCAAAGAGTATTTCTCGGTCAACTACGCATCGGCTATCGTTGATGAGGTTTGGAATATCGCACAACAATCAGGATACGGGAATTATTTTATTCAGGCTAATGGAGGTGCCATTACCGACGACCACGTGTTTGTAAATAAAGCAGGAATACCCACAATTGATATAATACATATGGATCAATCAACCGGTACCGGATTTTTTCCGCAATGGCATACTACATCTGACACGATGGATCAAATTGATTCATCTACACTAAAAGCTGTGGGACAAACGCTTACTAACCTTATATATCAGTATTGAAACAACATCAGAAAAAAGCAAATATGAAAATCTTAAAATTATTTTTAATGTCAACATTAATTGTAGGTGGCTGCATGGATGCTTCTGCTTCTAACAATGGGACATATCCTTCTACACGTAAAGATAACAGCGTGGTGGACGATTATTTCGGAGTGAAAGTTGCTGATCCTTATCGTTGGCTTGAGGACGATAATTCGGCTGAGACAGCCGACTGGGTTACTGCCCAGAATAAATATACTCGTTCTTATCTCGACAAGATTCCTTTCCGTAATGCTCTAAAGGAACGTCTCACATCTCTTGCTAATTATGAAAAAATGACAACTCCTTTTAGAAAGCATGGGAAGTATTATTTCTATAAGAACAACGGACTTCAGAATCAAAGTGTACTTTATGAGTGCAAAACTTTAGAATCGACTCCAGAAGTACTTCTTGACCCAAACACTCTTTCTTCCGATGGAACGGTGGCTCTAAAGAGCATTTCGTTTTCTAAGGATGGGAAATATTTAAGTTATGTCATTTCGCGTAGCGGTAGTGACTGGAATGAGATTTATGTTATGGACGTAGCTAGCCGCAAACTTCTTTCCGATCATATCGTATGGGCTAAGTTCACTAATGCTTCTTGGCTAGGAGATGGTTTCTTCTATAGTGCTTATGATGCCCCTGCTGATGGAAAAGGACTTTCTGGCAAGAATGAGTATCAAAAAGTCTATTATCATAAAATCGGCACTCCTCAAAGTGAAGACCGATTGGAATATATGAGCGACAAATATCCACTTCGTTTCTATAGTATGGGAGTGAGCGATGATGAACGCTATATGTTCCTTTATGAAAGCGATGGCGAAGGTAATATTATCTATGTCAAAGATCTAAAGGCTGCCAACCCAGAATATGTATGTGTGGCAAAAGATATCTCTAAAGACAATTCAGTGATTGAATGTGATGACAACAATATGTATCTTATTACTAACGCTGGGGCTCCAAAATACCGTGTTCTTGTCTGCCCGTTGAATAATCTTGGTGCCGATAATTTCCGCGAGCTTATCTCTGAATCTAAAAATACTCTTTCAGGCATCCAAATGGCTGACGGAAAATTTATCGTTACTTACAATCAGGATATAGTGAACCACGCTTATCTTTACGATACTACTGGCAAACTTATTCGTGAGATAAAGATGCCTACAGTTGGTGATATGGGATTCTCTAGTGACCGCAAAGAAAAAGAAGTGTTCTATACCTTCACTTCCTACACTTTCCCAAGCAGTATCTATAAATACGATATTGATAGTGATAAATCAACACTTTTCTTCAGCCCAAAGGTTGATTTCAATCCTGAAGATTTTACTACCGAACAAGTAACATATACCAGCAAAGATGGTACTCCTGTAAAAATGTTTTTGACCTACAAGAAAGGACTTAAACGCAATGGGAAGAACCCGGTTCTGCTTTATGGTTACGGAGGCTTCAATATCAGTTTGAATCCCGGTTTCAGCTCTATGCGCATACCATTCATTGAAAATGGGGGTATTTATGCCGTTGCCAATCTTCGTGGTGGAGGCGAGTATGGTGAGGAGTGGCATGCTGCGGGGACAAAGATGCAGAAACAAAATGTCTTTGATGATTTCATAAGCGCGGCCGAATATCTTATTCACGAGAAATATACTTCTCCTAAGCATTTGGCAATTAATGGAGGTTCAAATGGAGGATTGCTTGTAGGAGCTGTTGTAAATCAACGTCCAGACCTATTTAGAGCCGCTGTACCGCAAGTTGGCGTTATGGATATGCTTCGCTATCATAAATTCACAATCGGATGGAATTGGGCACGTGATTACGGCCGTAGCGATGACAACAAAGAGATGTTTGAATACCTTCGCAAGTATTCTCCTCTTCACTCAATCAAGAATGATGGCACTAAGTATCCGGCAGTCATGGTAACAACAGGCGATCATGATGACCGAGTGGTTCCGGCACACTCATTCAAGTATGCTGCAACTTTGCAAGCTGCAAACACTGGAAGCGAGCCAAAACTTATTCGTATAGATTCCAAGGCCGGCCATGGATCTGGCAAGCCTATTGCCAAGGTGCTTGATGAACAAGCCGATATCTATTCATTCATAATGTTTTATTTGGGGATGAAATTTAAGTAAATCCCCATTATTATAAGCAAAAGAAAAGGCGAGTTGGAATTTCCAATTCGCCTTTCGCTTATATATTCAGTAGAAATCTTATAGCTCTAAATCGCCATTAAGAATCTCGTGCCAAGGAAGACCCTGCTTGTTAAGTACGTCAAGGAATGGATCTGGATCAAATTCCTCTACATTATGGACGCCAGGTTTTTCCCACTTGCCTTGTAGAAACATCATTGCTCCTGTCATAGCTGGCACGCCAGTAGTATAGCTTACTGCTTGCATTCCAGTTTCCTTGAATGCTGCCTCATGGCTGCAATTATTGTAGATGTAGTAGGTTAGAGGCTTACCTTCTTTATCTTTTCCACTTATGCGGCAACCTATTGAAGTCTCACCATGATAATTCTGGCCAAGTTCTTTAGGATTAGGAAGCACTGCTTTCAAGAATTGTAATGGCACAATTTCCTGTCCGTTGTACATAATAGGCTCAATGCTAGCCATTCCGATATCTTGAATTACACGAAGGTGAGTAAGATACTCTTGTCCGAAAGTCATCCAGAAGCGTGCACGTTTGATAGAAGGATAGTTCTTAACAAGCGATTCCAATTCTTCGTGATAAAGGAGATATGACTCGCGTTGGCCGATATTTGGATATGTAAGTGCCTTATGTATTTCTTGAGGTTCAGTTTCTACCCATTTGCCATTCTCGTAATATTTACCTTTTTGTGTAATTTCGCGAATATTGATTTCTGGGTTGAAGTTTGTAGCAAATGCCTTACCATGGTTTCCTGCATTACAGTCCACGATATCAAGATATTCCATCTCTGAGAAGTAATGTTTTGCTGCATAAGCAGTGTAAACACCTGACACTCCTGGGTCAAATCCACAACCAAGAATAGCAGTCAGGCCAGCCTTCTCAAATTTATCCTTGTAGGCCCATTGCCAGCTATATTCAAAATGAGCTTCATCTTTTGGCTCATAATTAGCTGTATCGAGATAATTTACGCCGCATTCCAGGCAAGCATCCATAATTGTCAAATCCTGATAAGGAAGTGCCACATTGATAACCAACTTTGGCTGATGCTTCTTGAATAGAGCCACTAGCTCTTCCACGCTGTCAGCATCTACCTGGTCAGTTGTGATGTTAGGTTTGCCGATAGCTTTAGCCACAGCGTCGCACTTGCTTTTAGTGCGTGAGGCTATAACTATTTCATTGAAAACGTCGGGGTTTTGAGCACATTTGTGTGCCACAACGGTTCCCACACCGCCAGCTCCGATAATTATTACTTTGTTCATTTTCGATGTATATATTTATTGTCTGTATTTAAGCTCTAAAGCCAATCAACAAAATTACTACAAAATTCCATATATCTCCACATTCCCCGTAATATTTCACCTAAATCAACCTTCGATGTTCAGGCCTTTTTTATGAGATCTTAGAGCGGTCCTGAATTATTTGCTGGCAGTTGGTTAAAGACCATTCTATTAGTTGTGAAAGGATTGGGATAAACGACTCGCCTCTGCTCGTTAGTTTGTATTCTACTTTTGGCGGAACTTGTGGATAAATCTCTCGACTAATCATTCCGTCTTTTTCCAAATCGCGTAGCGTAACGGTAAGCATTCTTTGTGAAATATCGCCTAGTGTGTGTTGGATTTCGTTGAATCTCATCACACCATTGGCGCTCAATGTGCTGATGATTAATAGCGACCATTTGCTTCCTATTCGGTCGAGAATGTCGCGAACAGGACATATACCATCATGAAAAAATGTTTTCATATTATTTAACATTGTCTAAGTTGTTGATAATCAGCAAAACTAACAGCAGTGTAACTAACTAATTAAAAAGTGCCTTCTTGCAATTAGCTGCTAATTAGCTCATATTTGCACTACAAAAGTAATAAACTTACTTTCAGTAACAATGGCATTTATCAAATAAATAATTACTATTATGGAAGATATTAAGAAATTAAAAGAAGGTAATGGTTACACCGTAGCCACAGTTGGAGATATTAAGGAGTTTTCTGGCAAGCAGTTCTTGAAAGATGCCACAGATGCTACAGCCACTGAAATTTCTATCACAGTGCTGCAAGCAGGCGAGGAAGTGCCAATTTTCCACGCCCATAAAGCTAATGAAGAGACTTATATAATACTTTCGGGAGAGGGAGATTACCAACTTGATGACGATGTGGTGCCAATTAAAAGCGGAAGTATCATAAGAGTAGCTCCAAAAGTAATGAGGTCAATGCGCAACACATCAAAAGAGGATATGCTCTATATCACGGTGCAAGCCAAGGAAAATTCACTTGGAGAGTATGCAATGACAGATGGCGTTATGGGTGAATATCCAAAGCGATGGTAGAATAAAATTAGGATTATTATAATGGCGTGCTGAAAAGTACGCCATTTTTGGTATAAACCACTAACAAATGGAATTATTTATAGACACTTAATCCCTAATTTCGGATATATAGTTACCGCAAAAAGCCGAACCGTAATATATAGATAAAACCCCACTTGACTTCTCTCTTTTAAATCAATAATTTTGCTCATAATAAACCAGATAAATAATACCTTTTATTATGAATAAAATATTTATGTTACCACTCATTATGGCACTGTGCTGTATGAGTTGCTCTAATAACAAGAATGATGAACCAGAAAACACTGGAGAAACACAAAAACTACTTTTAAGGTAACTAAGGTTACAAATGGGACTCTTGATATAAATTTTAGTTATGATGCTCAGGGTAAAATCTCCAATTATGAATATATTGAAGGTTCAGACTATTATCACGATTATTGGAATATGAATTATTCCTATTCTAAAGATAAAATCACGTCCACGGGTTATGTAGAAAGCAGTAATGCTACTGGGGTGTATAATCTTGATGGGAACAATAGGGTTACTAATGGTACAATAACCAAAGCTAATAACGAATTTGAAAAATCAGTTTTTACTTATGATTCTTCTGGATATCTTACAAAGATGGTCGTTTCAGATGATAATGGATACACCGATACCTATAAATTTGAAATTTCAAATGGAAACATCACGAGTATTATTTATGAAAATAATTATGCCGCTTCAAAAAACTGGACGGTCAATATATCATACTCTACCATCGAAAACAAAGCTGAAATATATTTTTGGGATTTAGGTTTTCTTCCAAATGATATATTCTATAATTATCCTGCTCTCCAACTCCAGGGTTATCTTGGGAAAGCTACCAAGAATTTACCTTCTATGGCTACTACGACTGGAGGATTTACTGGAGTTATTAGTAAGGTGTTAACAAATGATGGTGGAGCTGTTACTCCTTTCACAATATCAGCTAAAGATGGTGATAATGATGCAGAAATACTTAATTATGTTGTATCGTATAAATAATCTTTTATTATGAAGAAATTAATTTTATATTTCATGATTTTAGTCATGGGTTTAAGTGCGATAAGTTTAACTTCTTGCACCAAGGATGAAGAACCAGAAGGAACGAATACTGAAGAATCGGGAAGTGGAGGGAGTTCGTCTGGCTCTGGAGAAGGTAGTTATTCTTCATTTACTTATTATGGACCAGTCTCTGCAATGAAGCTTACGGTAATAAGTACAAAAGTTACAAGCAAAGATTTTCAGACGCTTCAAGTATACACGAAGAATTCTAAATACTATTGGAAAAAGGGCACATACGATTATGCTATTCTTTCAAGAAATACAACAAGTACTTTTTTAGGTGTCTCCGTATCTTCTTATTCGTATTTTACTATTTATTCATTAGGCGCTGTAAGCTATTATATTTTCTTTGATATATAACTTTTATATAAATTTATTCAAATCAAAACGAGCCATTCAATCATAAATAATATATGGTTGAATGGCTCGCCTGTTTTTTAGGCGCTGGCGTTTTTATACAATCACATGCTCATTTTAGCTGTCTTTTTATAATACAGTTAGCAGGTAAGAGCTTACGGTCATGTAGATTAACATTCCGATAATATCATTGGTGATGGAAATAAACGGACCTGTTGCTAATGCTGGATCTATCTTTATTTTTTCAAGCATCAATGGGACGAAAGTCCCAAATATAGAAGCGAATATCACCACTGAGAATAATGAAAGAGACACGGCTATCGTGGTAACATTCCAGGGCCCTAAATTGAATATGTTATAACAAAATACCAGTAGAGATATCATAAGCGCATTGATTAGACCTACGCCTACTTCTTTCAATATTTGTTTTGATGCGTGCCTAATATCAAGGCTGCCGTTTGCGAGGCCTTGAACCACAATTGCTGAGGATTGGATACCTACATTTCCTCCTGTTCCTCCAATCAGAGGGATAAACAATGCCATGGCAGGATTAGTTACAAACCCTTTCTCGAAGTTCCCTAGGATTACTGAATTGGTTAATCCTCCAATCATTCCAATCAATAGCCAAGGAAGGCGAGCTTTGGTCTGAGCAAACAAATTATCATTTGTTTCAACGTCGGTAGAGATACCTGATGCCAACTGGTAGTCGCGTTCGCTCTGTTCACGTACCTCATCCATGATATCATCAACCGTTATGCGTCCCACAAGACGCCCGATTGAATCGATTACTGGCATTGCTACAAGGTCATATTTTTGGAAATCAAGTGCGACGTCTTCAATTGGCGTGTCAGTCTTCACAGAAATTGGGTCAACCTCCATCACATGCTTTATTTTTGATACAGATGGACGTGTAATCATCTTTTGTAGTGGGAAGACCCCTTTCAAGCGATAGTCGTCATCAACCACATATACATTGTAGATTTCGTCCATTTCCTCTGCTTCTGCTTGCACACGCATCTGCTTTACACATTCCGGCATACTCCAATTCTCGTTCACGACGATCATTTCAGTACCCATAAGACCTCCGGCAGTATCATCGCCGTATTTCAAAAGATCAATGATATCACCTGCTTGGTCAACGTCGTCAATGTGGGAAATAACTTCGTCCTGGTCTTTTTTGTCAAGTTCTTGAATAAGGTCAACGGCATCATCGGAATCAAGGTGCTCCAGCTGCTTAGCGATTTCCTCGTTTGGCATGTGGGCAAGAAGTTTCTTACGGTCGTCCTCGTCAAGTTCCATGAGCACTTCTGCTGCAGTCTCTTCATCAAGGAGCTTGTTAAGGAATTCAGCCTCGTCTACTTCTAAATCTTCAAAAAGCTCTGCAATATCTGCAGGGTGAAGGTCCTCCAGAAGCTCTTTTGCCGCTTTCTCGTCTTTTCTATCGACGATGTCTTGTATGTTCTGTAGATATTCTTCTGTATATTCTTTCATAGGATTCAGATGAAACTTATTGAACGGCCCTGTTGGCGCTCACGATGTTTGTTAATTCAATAAATTCTGCCACAGAGAGTTGTTCTGGTCGGCGATTAAATATTGGCTCTGCAAGGACTGATGAGCCTTGCGCTATCATTCCACGAAGAGAATTGCGCAGGGTCTTACGGCGTTGGCCGAAAGATGTCTTTATGACTGTCTTAAACAAGCGTTCGTCGCAACCTAAATCAGTCACCGAATTGCGAACCATTTTGATTACTCCTGATTTCACTTTTGGAGGAGGATTAAATACATTCTCATCCACTGTGAAGAGGTATTCTATATCATACCAAGCTTGGAGAAGAACGGAAAGAATTCCGTAGGTTTTTGAGCCCGGACCAGCGGCTATGCGCTGAGCTACTTCTCTTTGTAGCATACCGCTACAGCACACCACTTGGTCTTTATAATCAAGTACTTTGAAAAATATCTGTGATGAAATATTATATGGATAATTACCTATTACACAGAATTTTCCTTCTCCGAAAAGCTCCTTTAAATTGAGCTGGAGAAAATCGGCCGAAATTATCTTGTCGCTTAATGCTGGAAAGTTTACATTGAGATAGTCAACGGATTCTGTATCAAGCTCCACTACTTTTAAATCGTGGTCATCGGCAATTAGAAACTGGGTGAGCACACCCATGCCTGGACCTACCTCGATAACAGGTAAGCCTTTATAATCGTTGAGGGTATCAGCAATTTTCTTTGCTATAGATAAGTCGGTGAGAAAATGCTGTCCAAGACTCTTTTTAGCTTTTACCTGTTGCATATATGAAAAATATTTAAATCGTTATTTCAATAAATTCCTCATTGTGAATGAAGAAAAAAAACTCTGAATTGCTCAGAAAGAATAAAATCTCCTATCTTTGCATAATAACTGCAAAATATGTAACGCCTCAGCGCAACTTATGTTAGGCACTGGACCTATGATACTTTTGCAAGAAACAAAGATAATTATTTATTTTTTCTAAAATAAGCAACGTGAAGAAAATACTCCGAGAGGGATTGAAATATCTCATACCGTTAGCGATTGGCGTAGGGCTCTTCTATTTTCTCTATACCAATGTGGATGTGGACAAAATGATGGAGAGTTTGCGTTACAATGTGAATTATTTGTGGTTTATTCCAGTAATTTTTGTTAGTATTTGGAGCCATATTTTTAGAGCATTCCGTTGGCGTTTGCAGTTGCGCGCTTTGAATATTGAAGCACCTATGAGTGCATTAATAAATTCAATATTTGGTACTTATGCTGTGAATTTGGTGTTCCCTCGTCTTGGGGAAGTATGGCGTTCTGGTTATATTGCCAATCGGCAGAAGGCTTCTTTTACCACTGTATTTGGTTCGATGGTTGCTGACCGCATGACGGATACAGTAACAGTATTAGCTCTAACTATTTTCACATTTTTTATTGCGCAGGACGCATTCTATTCATTTCTGAATACCTATCCACAGATTAAGGACGGTTTATGGAACACTTTGGTCTCTCCTTACACATGGATCGTATTAGGTCTTGGTATAGCTATTCTAGTGTGGCTTTTTACCACATCTACAGACAATAAGCTAGTAGTCAAAATCAAAACTATGGTTGTGAATCTTTGGAATGGCTTTTATGCAGTGACAAAGATGAAGGGCAAATGGTGGTTTTTATTCTATACACTCATGATTTGGGGATGCTATTTCTTGCAGTTGTATATAGCAAAATATGCGTTCACATTCACGGATGATTTATCGGTAAAAGCTATGCTTGTGCTGTTTGTACTGAGCAGTATCGGAATGGGCGTTCCTACTAATGGCGGATTAGGCTCATGGCATGTAGCAATAATCTTTGGACTTTCTCTTTATGGTGTCGGTACATTTAACGCCAACAATTTTGATCCACAGGCCTCAGCATTTGCAATGCTAGTGTGGGGTGTTCAAACACTGTTGCTAATCGTTTTGGGAATCTATACGTTTGTATATATAGCAATTGATAAACATCGCATTGCCACAGGCAAGGAAACGGTTATTACTTCTGGAGATGGAATGAAAATATAAATTGAATAAACAACGAAACACATTTTGTTATGAGTGACGATAAAATTGATTTCTTCGACGGCGAGGATATCGAAGATACTCAGAAAGCCAATAATGAGACCCCCGAGCAAAAAGAGGATCGTGAAATTGCAGATAACACTATAGAACGTGGACGCAGCAAATTCAAGAAAATTATGTATGGAATGGTGGCAGCATTTGTACTATTCTTCATTTTATGGATGTGGCTAAGATATTTCCACCCAAGCACATCAATGGCGCAACGTCGCGGATATGTGATGGAAGTGAAATGTGTGGGTACGCTTTTCAAGACATTTGAAGGCCAAATGATTTCTGAAGAAATGATAGCTGACACTTCAAAGATATATCAGAGAGATTTCACATTCTCTATCACAAATGATTCTATAGCTAAGAGTCTTATGAACCTTCAAGGAAGGGGGAAGAAAATAGTACTAACTTATAAAGAATATCAAGGAACACTACCGTGGCGTGGTAGTACAGGAAGAATTGTAACTTCATATGAAGTTCAACCATAACTGAAAATCACATAATATTCCTGACCCCGAGCAGAATTTCTGCCCGGGGCCATTTTTGTTTAAAACTGTTGTTTTTGTTTTAGTAGAAAAAACAATTTTGATGAAAAAAATAGTTGAATAATAACTGAAACAACAATTAATAATAACTGAAACAACAATTTTTGAGATTTTGTTATTTGAGCAAAAAAATATTTTTACAAATGTTTGTTTTTTATCTCCTTCACTTTATTTTTGTATTGTGCCCATGGAAAAATGCTTATGAAATACATCTTTTTCCCCCTAAGATATAGCTTTTGTCAAAAGCTAAAATGAGGACCCTTAATCTTGTATTTGACATAATGGAGCATTAATAGAGAAGTAATAAAGGAAGCGATATATATAATTTATGAAATGTGTGGAACCCTCTCCAAGTTTTTAATTTGGGGAAAACAACATGTAATTTGTGAAAGTAGAAATATCTAATCAATTAAAAACTTATTAATCATGGAACAAAATGAACATGAACGGTTTAGTCGAGGGCCATCAAAAGTCCTTGGCTTAATTCTGGTAATGTTTCTTTCGCTTTTCTGGTATAATGATTCTTATGCCAATGAGGTAGCAGGAAGAGACAATTGGAACCAATCTTACTTTAGCACATCATGGGACCTAGCTAGTGGATGTATGAAGGTTCACTTTAAGTATCTTCAGAGCTGGGGAGCTTATGGTAGTGGCTATTGCGGATTATCTGAGGGGGGATATATGGATCTAAGTGTATGGGGATATAATATTCATATAACATGTTCAGATCCTAAGAGTGATAATATAAAATTTAATTGTACAGAATCCTCAGGGAAATATATTTATTCTGACACACTTCCTCGAACTACTAATAGTAGCGGCGAATTTAACTTATGGGCTGATGTATATATTCCGATACCTCAAGATCAGATTAGTTCGACATCCACTTCATCTGCAACTCTAAAATATACGTTGAAATGGTGGAGAGAAGGAGTTGGACTTAGTGATGATACCTTTGAAGACAAGACTTCATCTGTGAATATAGATACAAGAATGGCATCAGTCACTTTTGATACTCCTTCTTCTTATGGAGTCAGAAATAATCTTACGTCTTATAATATTAACTGGAATAAGCACAACGATTATGCAGCAGATATTTTAGGAACATTATTCTTGTGCGATGAAAACGGGAATGCCATAAGTGGGGTTAATACTTATAATGCTACTCCTGATATTTTAGGGACTTTCGTACTCTATACCAAGGACTTCAAACTTGACGAATCTAAGAAGTATATTATAAGACAAGAATATGTACCGACACATAATTCTGCAGTAAAATACTTTAAGGAGAGCCCTTTGATTATTAGGCCGGCTTATCCTCAAATAAGTAAAGTTACAGGTTCTTACGATTATAATAATCTTAAATTAAAATTAAATTGGGAATTAGATAACGCTCCGGCAAGTGATTATATAGCTGATAATTTTTATATAACCTGCACGAGAAAATCAGTTTCTGATGGTACATCTGTAAGCACTATAACGGAGGGTGCATATAAAGGAGGTACTACTTCATACTCAACGGAATATGATGTACCTGTTAATGGCGAATATGATTATAGCTTTTCATTGATAAGGAAAGATGTTAAGGATTATTCGCAATGGGTTAGTACTTATGGAAAGACTTATACAACTCACATAAATTCTAAGCACTATACTGTAAAAACATTGAGCGCAAAATTAGCTGCTAACAATAGAGATGGGGAGTTGAATTGGACTTATGATGGTGGTTTCGCTTCTGATGGTACAAAATATATAATACAAAAAGATAACTTAACGGGCGGAAGTTCTACTACAATTGAGCTTAATGAAGCAGAGTTTAAAAAATGTAAATTCGTAGATTCATTATTGGTAGTATGTAATTCTTATCAATTTACATTAAAGGTTCAACCAGGAAGTACAAAATATACTTCTTCTCAAGCTAAAGCTCAGAATCGGGTAATTCCTATAGAGATTGGAAAGATGGTTTCATTAATAGCTTCTAAAGGATATTACAGCGAGCGCACACAACTTACGTGGAAAACAGAAGGAGGATTTGATAAATTCTCAATAAATCGTAAGGAATATGGTACCGATGATAGCCAATATGAGCAAATAGATACTAAGGATGGCAGTAATGTGCAAAATACATATACTTTTCAAGATATTTATGGCGTGCCAGGCACAGTTTATGAATATCAAGTTATTGGATATGCAAACTGTGCTGGAGCCACAAAAGAAAGTGCCTTGAAGCCAACATCTATCGGATTCCGTACTCCAACTGGCGATATCTACGGACGTGTCACGTATTCAAATGGGCAAGCAGTAGAAGGAGTAGAAGTGCGCACTGAAATGGCAGAAAGCTCTTTCAATACTAACAAGGTATATAAATTTGGCAAAACATCAATGTTGACTGTGGATGATAAAACGCTATTGAAAGCGCAAGCCGATTCAGCTACAGTTCAAGCATGGGTTAATGTTAAGTCAGAGGGCCCGATTATAAGAAAAGGAGGAATGTATAATTTGTCCGTTTCTGGAGGTAAGCCTGTATTTACTGTTGGAACTGAAAAAGTTACGGGTACACATTCTCTTGCCGATTTTCAAAAATCATCTAAATATGTTCACCTTTCTGGAGTTTGCAAGAAAGACTCTATCTTGTTATATGTAAATGGTATAAAAGATGGTGGAATAGCAAAGACAGGAACGATAGTTGGGAACGACAGTATCGTTAAAATCGGAGGTGACGGATTTGAAGGAAACATTGATGAGGTGAGAATCTGGAGTAAAGGCTTGGATGGGACTTCAATTATTCGTGATTATAATAGATATATAACTGGTGGTGAAAAAAATCTTCTCGCTTATTATACATTTGATTATTCTGTTGCGAATGAGTTCTTTGATACATCCTACGCTGGCGCGAAGTATAACGAGAGACATGGTACGGTTACTAGCGCTACAATGAGTAACGCCACTGAAGATATTCCAACTGTTGATCAATTAGGATTTAAGGGTATAACTGGTACAGATGGATCATATTCTATTCGTGCAATACCATATATGGGCAACGGAACTTCATATATGATTATACCTCGTAAAGGGAATCATGCTTTTGAGTCAGAAAAAGAATTGAGATTGATAAGCGCGAATACCCAAAGTCACACAGTAAACTTTACAGATAAATCATCATTCGGAGTTGGTGGATGGATTAAATATAAGGGTGGAACTATTCCAGTAGCAGGTGTATCGTTTGCAATTGACGGTGTGACTGTAATGGATTCAAAGTCCAACATAGTTAAATCAGCTGCTGATGGTAGTTTTAATATCAATGTCCCTGTTGGACAACATGAGGTAAAAGCGGTATTTGCTAACCATATTTTTGAAAATGGTGGTAAGATAACAAACAGTGATGGGTCAGACAGAAACTATCAAGACATAATCACAGGAATTATTTTGAAAGATATAACTACAGTTCGCTATGTTGGACGTGTAGCTGGAGGTACTTTACAGGAAGCATTTCCTATAGGACATTCCCTTTCTACGAATAATCTAGCAGATAGTGTAAAGATAATTTTAAGTTATGCTAATGACGCATATAAATTATCTAATGCAGATAGTACGGTTACAATGACTCATTTCTTGCCTACAACACAAAAAGTTGCCAACACTAATGTCGTTAATTACAACGGGAATAATGTGACAATTTATCCTAATGTGAAGACAGGCGAGTTTATTGCTGATTTGATTCCAGAAAACTTCAATGTAAAAGTTGTGGTTCCTGGTCATGACAAGGAACCTATTTCCGGTAGCGGAAGTGTACTTAATTTATCAAATGTATTCTTTGATAATTGGAGTGTAGTTACAGGAAAAGACAAAGCAGGGAAAGCTTATACTGATTCAGTAAAATACAATAAATCTCAATTGTTCATCAAGAGGTATTCTCCTAGAATTAGTATTAGTCAGCTAGATAGTAAGAATAAGGAATTAGAATATTTTGGAAATGATTCTATCAAGATATCTACTTTATTAGCTTCTCAGAGCTTCAAAGTGCCACTATACGATATAGCAAAGAAAGCATATACTTTAAAATATCCAGTATATGAACAAGGCCAAAATGTTAAGTTCTTAGTTAAGGCTTATGAAGAGTATGTATATATGGATGCTAAGGGCAATTCGGTTAGTGATAGAATTAGTGATAAGGTACCTACTACCGACGCTAAATTCAAATTCAGTTCTAGCGACCTTCCTTATGATGCAAGCGAAGAATTAAAGGCCGATTCTCTAGGTAGAGCAACTTATACATTCCAGGTTAATAATCCAGAACTCACGGGTGCTCTACGTATAATGAGTGCTCAGATGACTTATGGAGATAGCGAAAACCCAATATCAATTGATTGGGCAGGCAAATTTAATGCGATAGTTATTGGTTCACGAATGAGGGGAACAAACTTTGTTACTAACGGACCAAATAAGCTGCTTACTATTCTCCGCGACCCTCCTGGAAGTAATTCTTATTCATTCTTGGAAAAAGGGACGAGCTTTACAACAGAGAATAAATACTCTGGAAATATTACTAATGATGAAAGCGAGATTTTCAATACCAGCTTAACTCAACATGTAATAACATTTGCTGGCGTAGGAGCTGGTACTATAACAAAGACTGATGTAAATCAAGAAAATAAGAATGGTATTGCTCATACTGAAAGTTTGGGCGGAAGTGATTCAAAAGTTACAACAACTACAACCACGACAAAATTCCAGACTAGTAGTGATCCATTGTATGTAGGAGCTAATGGAGACGTATACGTTGGTTATTCAACAAATATCACATTTGGCGGTACAGATAATGTGGCAGTAGTTTCAAAGGCTATGTATGACGGGAATCCTTCTAGTTATATCGTTTACAGCGGTATCACTCCTGCTAGTTCAGATTGGCTACTAGTAAAGACAAGTGGAATCGGTTTGTCTGAGAATTTCAAGACATTATTTGCATATCCACAAGTCTATATTGAAAATATTCTTATACCAGAAATTGAAACAGTTAGGAATAGCTTGCTTCACCAAGAATCAGAGAATCTTGATTGGGGTGCATTGGCTAACCAACAAGGTAAGGCTGTGCATGTTTCGAAATTGAAGCCAGAGGATCTTAACTATGGTAAGAGTAACAGTAATAAAATATTCAAGCAGAATCTAGCTGATGTATTTGATGGCGAAAGCTACAAAATATATTTCCCATCAAATGTAAAAGCAGAAGAAGAGAAGGATACAATTTCAGCTTTGAATAATTCTATTGACAACTGGAAAACTATGCTTGCAAGAAATGAGGAGGAGAAAGTTAAAGCTGAATTAAAACAGAACTATTCTTTCCATGCAGGCTCTCCAGTTGAATATTCAGAAGGCTATTCTTACACTGAATCATCTGTTGTTAACTTTAATCTCACAATTGGATATCAAGGGATGACAACAACAGGTGTGAAAATCAATGGTACTGGTGTAATTCTTGAGATTAATGAAAAATTGACTACTACTCACGGAGGAGAATTCACTACTACAGAGGAATCTAACCATAGTAAAGGCTTTGTCCTTGCTGACAATGGTGATGATGACTATATGAGTGTGGATGTCTGTGAAACAAAGAATCCAGATACTAAAACAGTTGAATATCCATCATTTATATTCAAGACAAAGGGCGGAGCAACATCATGTCCTTATCAGGGCGAATACAAAACCAAGTATTATGAACCTGGACAACATGTGATTGATGCTAAAACTGTACAGATAGAGGTCCCTGAAATTTCTGTAGCTAAGGACTTTATAAATAATGTTCCTTCAGGCCAACCAGCATATTTCACTCTATATCTCCGTAATAATTCAGAACTAAATGAAGATGGAAACTTCAATCTTCGTATAGTTGATGGAACCAATCCGAATGGAGCAAAACTTTATATGGATGGTGCTCCAATCGGAAATGGCCGTACTTTACTTGTTCCTGCAGGACAGACTTTGACTAAGACTCTTGAAGTGAGCAAAGGTTCTATAATGGATTATGACAATGTGAAATTGATGCTTACTTCACAGTGCCAATATGATCCGACTGACTTCTTGGACGATATCGCAGATACTGTTAGCTTCTCAGTTCATTTCACACCATCAGCTACTGCTGTAAATGTGAATAAACCGGCAACTAACTGGGTATATAACACTAAGCTGCCTACATTCATTAATGAGAATGGTTTGCCAGAGCATTATATGGAGGTTAAGCTTGATGGATTTGACGTAAACTACGACAATTTCCATAGGATTATGCTTCAATATAAGCCAGCATCTGCTTCAGATGATGAATGGAGTACTTTGATGAGCTATTATAACGATTCTACGCTTTACAAGCAATCAATAGCTAATGGTTTGAACGCAGCTATGATCAAAGAGTCTGATAAGGGAACAATCACTTATCGTTGGCGACTTGACAATCTTCAAGACCAAAACTATGATTTACGAGCAGTAGGTACAAGTATGATTAACAATGAGGAAATAACTAATATATCTGCAATACATAGCGGTATTAAGGATATGTATAATCCTCGTTTGTTTGGCTCAGCTCAACCAGCTAATGGTATTTTGACAATCGATGAAGAAATAAGACTTAATTTCAATGAAAAGATTGCTGAAGGCTATTTGACTAATAACAACTTTGAGGTGACAGGAGTACGCAATGGCGCACAAACCGACCATTCAGTATCAGTAGCACTTGATGGAGAAAATGATGAATTGGATTCTGAATTCTCTCGTAATTGGAGTGGTAAGGATGTAACTGTAGAAATGTGGGTAAATGCACCAAAGGCGCAAAACGCTACTTACTTCAGTCATGGAACGGCTTCAAATTATCTTGAATTCGGTATCACTTCTGATAATCACCTACGCGTGAAAGTTGGCAAGAACGAATTTACAAGTAGCAGTGCAGTTCCATTCGCAAAAGACGATTGGGCACACGTGGCTATGACTTGCAGCAAGAGTGGTGGCGTTTCAGCATTCTATAACTTTAAAGAGTATATAAGTAATGTTAATGCAGGAAGCTACACTGGTGATGGTACTTATAGATTTGGTGCATCGGTAGATGGAACTAAGCACTTTGCCGGCAAGATGCATAATGCAAGAATCTGGGATAGTGTGGTTACTTCAGGAAGACTCCAAACTAACAGCTTGGTAAAACTTTCGGGTTCGGAGAACAATCTACTCGCTTATTATCCTATGGATGAAGTGCGGGGTACTACACTTATAGATGAGGCTCGTGGCGTTAATCTATCTATGGGAGGTGCTGAATGGGTATTACCTGATGGAAAAGCAGCAATATTTGATGGTACGTCTCAATATGTACGCGTTAATACAGGAAGCACGGCTGTGATAGATAATACTATGGACTATACGATGGAATTCTGGTTCAAGGGCGCTCTTGGTCAAAAGGATGCTACAATGGTATCTAATGGACGTGGTGACGCTCTGGATATGGGAGGCTCTCGTAATCTAGTTTCGGTAGGCTTCGAAAATGGAGTTCTTACTTATCGCAATAATGGTGTTAAAGCAATAGTAGATGGTAATTATGTTGATAATAACTGGCACCATTTTGCTGTAGGTATTAATAGAACTGGAAATAATGCTCAGATATTCGTTGATGGCGAATTGAAGACTTACTTTGATGCAGATAGTATAGGTGGTATTGCAGCTCCATATATGTATCTTGGTGCTCGCGGATGGACTCCTAAAGAAAATGCATCAAAAGTAAATATTGACAATTATTTCAAGGGAGAAATTGATGAATTCCGTATCTGGGATTTATACAAGAATAAGACTTTGATTAATAATGGTAATATTGAGCGCCTGAATGGAACAGAAAAAGGTTTGTTGGCTTACTATCCATTCGAGCACTATATTACTTGGCAAGGAACTAAGGAATTGAAGTTCACTCTAGGTGATATGAAGGTTCAAAAAGATCCTGCAATAGTTGTGGCTGATGGAGAAGCGTTTGGCGGAAATGTTGAGACATCGTCAATAGCACCAGTTAGGGACAAAGGCCCAGTTTCGAATTTACTGTATGACTTCGTAGTAAACAATGATGCATTGATTATAAATCTTGGAGAATCTGAAAGTAGGATTGACAAGACTATCATAACATTCACTGTTGATGGTGTGCGTGATGTAAATGGAAACGAAATTCTTAGCCCGATAACTTGGAGCGCTTATATTGATAGGAATCAACTTCGTTGGAATGACTCTGAGTTACAGCTTGAGAAAGATAAGGGCGCAGCTCTTGAATTTGAAGCGAAGCTTGTTAACACTGGTGGTAAGATAAAGGATTATTCTATACAAGGGCTTCCTTCATGGTTAACAGCGACTCCTTCAAGTGGATCTATATCTCCTACAGGGAATGCTAAGATTGTATTTACTGTAAATGAAGGGTTGAATGTAGGAACTTATAATGAGATGATATATGCTCGTAGTGAGGACGGTGTGGCTCAAGGATTGCCATTGACGATTAAGGTTAATGGAGACAAACCTAATTGGAGCGTTAATCCTTCTGACTTCAAATATAACATGGCAGTATTCGGCAAGATGCGTTTCGACGGAGTCTTCTCTTCTGATAAAGAAGACATGATTGCTGCATTTGAAGGAGGTAAATGTGTGGGTGTTGCCACTAACACTTATGATAAAGAACGTGATATGTGGTATTCATTCCTAACTGTTTACAGTAATAATAAAGATTCCCATAACATACAGTTCCGTATGTGGGATTCAAGTACTGACAAGACTTATAGCGGTATCCCAAATCAAGCGATTACTTTTGAAAATGACAAGATTTATGGTAGCGCTAGCACTCCTGTTATATTCGATGGAAGTGAAATTCTTATACAGAATCTTGGTTTAAGGACTGGATGGAACTGGATCTCAATCAATGTTGCAAATGCTGATATGAATAATATCAATTCAGTATTATCTAGCGGAGTTTGGAAATCAGGCGATGCAATAAAAGATGGAGATAATTTTGCAGACTATTCAGAAAAAGAGAATACATGGACAGGAGTATTGACGGGAATCGGATTGTCAAATGCAAAAATGTATCAAATGTATTCAACTATAGTTCAGACTGTTGGAGTATATGGCGGCGCTATAGATGCTAATACTACTCCAATATCGGTTAAGGGCAATGGTTGGAGTCATATCGGATATATTCCTACATCAAATTTGACAGTCAAAGAGGCATTAGCCGACTATCAGGCAAATAATGGTGATATCATCAAGTCACAGACTCAATTTGCGATGTACTCTAATGGCTGGGTAGGAAGTTTGACTTACA